>OHSL01000023.1_pt1 | contig 125924 bp, 119 predicted proteins | sample 1578741 | NCBI WGS metagenome assembly OHSL01 (sample SAMEA3879512, study PRJEB24766) | human gut metagenome | biome: human-associated habitat; feature: feces | place: USA | collected 1985/1987 | reverse complement strand
TCAAACCCAGTATTTATCTGGTGTTTTAAGTCTTATTTGTTACCGCTTACCGCGGTGACTTGTATATAATATCACCCAGTCTACCTGTTGTCAACAACTTTTTTCATTTTTTTTGAGTTTGAAAATTATATAATTAACTTGTGATTGAGGAAAGCGCTTTAAAATCCAGTAAACACAAGGGAGATAACAACATGAAAGAATTTAAAAAAGGTTACATTTACAGTTGTAAAGGTATTAATTACCTCATACTAAACAAGACAAAATGTTTTATTACTTATCAAGAGATTTTTCATCTCGGCAGATTTAATGAAAAGTTCCACGAACCTAAAAGAGTTAAACTTACAACTCTTTCAGATATGGAAACTTTCTACACTGGCACAATTGAAGTTAATAGTCTCGTTGTAAACGGTCAAGCCGTTATTCTTGAGAGGTAGGTAATTAATATGAGTACAAAAAAGATTTTTTATAAAAAAGATATGAAAGATATAATCCTCTTCTTAAAGGAAGAGGGTGAAGCCACTTTGAACGATAATTATAAGAATTGCTGTCTTACTCTTATCGCACATGGCAGCACATTTGAATTAAAGATAAAAGACAGTCTTAATTGTGAATATTCTGAGACATTCCCAAAAACGGACAATTATGAAGATTTACATAAGTATGTATCCGAACGCTTTTCAGAATGGGAAAAAGAATATATACAGGGCGAAGCTAAAACACTTGAAGAGGTTATGCAAGAACGACTTGAGCAGAAGAAAGCCGAGGAAGAAGTACAGGAAGAAAAGAACAGTGAAGCACTTATTAATTATATTAATTCCGGAGATGAAAACTTTTACGCTGATTGTTTAGTGTATTACGAAAACAAGAAGAACTTAAGTAATTCTCTTAATAAGCTGATTCACACAGAAATTGAAAATTATTCAAAGTCGCAGCTTAAAATTGCAATAGTTCTTAAAACTGTATATGACAAGAAACTCTATGAAGTACAGGGATATAAAAACATTTATGATTATGCAAATGATGAGTTTAACATTGCGCGCGGTACTGTTTCCAACTGGCTTATGATTGTAAATAATTTTTGCATTTTGAATGAGCAGACAGGTTTTTATAACCTTGATGAAAGATTGAAAGATTTTAGCATAACACAGCTTGTATTATTAAGACAGTTAACTATTGAGCAGATTGAAGAACTGGGAATAACTTCCGATTTATCAACTCGCAATTTAAAAGCCTTAATCAAGGAAAAATTAAATATTAACGCTATTGCTACAAGTGTTAAGCCTGATATAGACGCTTCTGCTCTTCCAGATAATCCCGAGGACGAAGAAGAACTATACAAAGAAGTTGACGCAATAGATAACGCAATGAGTAAACCCGAGGAAGTACAGAAATCGGAAGAATCGGAAGAATTGCAGAATGAACAGGAAGAACAGCCAACAGATAAAGTAAAACTTCGTTTGATGTTTACTGGTGGCTCTGAAATGTCTGACACACAGATTGAGTTTTTAAACAAGTTCCTTGTATCACAGCCAAAAAACAAGAATTTAAAACTTGTTTTTATAGAAGAAAATTAAATAAAAGGGAGATTTTAAACATGGAAAACAAAGAGAACTATATCAGAAAAGACATTGTCAGATCAGTAGAAAAAGCGATTGTTGAAATATTCAACTGCAATAATCGTTCATCTGACTTATCCGTTGTTGATGTTATAGAAGCGGCTAAAGAACTTCATAATCTCAACAAAGCAGAAGAAGCCGAGTTGTATTTATTCGTTAAATATACACAGATGCGTTTTATACGCTTCTTCAATGTAGTTGTTAAATCTAAATAATAAAAGATTAACAACACTATTACATAGTTATATTCTGCCGCCCCAGTAGGCAAGTCGGCGCGGCAGTTTATAAAAAAGTTCGTTCGATTGAACGCACTATATAAATATATCACAAAATAAAAATTAAAAGAGAGGGCGCAAAGCGCAAAGGTGAAAAAGAATGAAGTTAGGATTTATGACAATAGCAAAGGTATACAGAAAGAAAGATGTGCAGGAAATTACAGACCGTGCAACTGGTCGTGTAACAGGTGAATATTATCCCGTTATTCTTGACGACGGAGAAGATACACTTGACGCAACTGTGCCAAAAGATGTTTACAACGGCATTGAAGAAGATAAGATATATCTCTTCGCCGGAACATATGATGACAGATTCAAGCGCGAGAACACAACACCGAAGCCAAGAATTACAGCCGTTCTTTATCCGATTAATGAACCATGGCGCAGGGATTTTATTGATGAATTTAGTAAGCAGACATATGACAGCTTTGCAATGCCATTTAAGGACGAACAACCGTCAAACGCTTCTGCTACTGTTTCAGATAAGGCAGAGGATAAGAAGCCAGTTTCTGCAGCTTCCAAGTCTGCAAAGTAAAAAGTGATAATACCGCGGTCGCTTCCCGCGTTATTATAAACCGTTTGATACTGTGTCAAACGGATTCTTGCATTAGTGAATAATGGCGGTGATTACTCGCTCTGTGTTACTCGTCAAGCCGCCGTTGTTCCTCTTGCTATTAATCAATCGGTAAGTAAATAAGTAATAATCAAAAATCAATAACCAACAAAGATATATTAAAGGTCGTAACAGTCGCTTTGTTATTCTCCCCAGTGGATAAGCGCTGTGTGTATTCCAATCCAATCATGTTGTAACAAAATCGGCTGTTATGGCTTTTAATATGCCCTTGTCGGAATGGGCATAAATGAGCAGAAATATTTGCAAATAAAGAAAGAAGGGGGTTAAACATGGATTTCTTAATATTATTAAGAAATATTCTTGTACCTATTGCAATAGGTATGTGGGTAATTATCGGACTTGTAGCACTTATTATTTTCTTAAGAAACAAGTTCAGCGGTAGAAGAATTAAGTCTACTGGAAATGTGTATAAAGAAACATTCGTACAGAATCATAGCACATCACCCGACAATTCAGTTAATACCGACAATACAGAAGATATTGCAAACGGTGCAGACGGTGCCAGAAGTCCAAACGGCACTAATAAGGGCGGTTCTAGCTTATGCTTGTAGAGTACCGCCAAAAGCATGAATTAACGCGGTAATGATAAACCGCCACTCTTCCAAGAGTTCGCGCGATTGAACTATTGCAAAACTTATACTGTTCTGTCAATAGTGACAGCTCGCGCCGCTTAAGGCAAGAGTGGCACGCATTACCAATGTACCGCACACAATCGTTAATTAAGCCAGTACACCGCAAGCGGTACATAACCACTTCAAACCTAATAGAAGTGTTCAGCCCCCGACGAACTGAATCAGCGGTGAAGCTGTTCCGTCCTCTTCTGCTGATATTCGCTCTTAACTATCAATGTCGTTGAAGTTGTGGGGGTTGTCAGCTTGGGTACGGTCTTTGAAGTGGTGGGGCGCACCGAGGAAGCTAACCTACAACTTATCGGCTTCATATATGTAGCGGAGAAAGAGAAAGAAGCCGCGGAGACACAGAGGAAACTCGCCTACGGAGTACACAATCCCCGGGAATGAGCCGTCAAGAAAACATGAACGCAAAGCGCGAGTGTTTTTAGGTGAATGGGGTCGCGTGAGCGTTCCATAATAAACCAAAAACAACACAGACACAATAAATACAGACACAATAAACAAAAACAGAATATCTAATTAATAAGTCAAGAAAGCAAGAAAGCAATGATAAAAGAAACGATATCAGAACATAAGCTAATATTTATATTAATGATTATTAGCTTAACACTACTACTAATATTTGCAGTAATATATTTCGTTATGCCAGTAAACGCAGAAGAAAAAGAAACATCATATGCAATAGAAGAAACACAAAAACAATCTGTAAAAGAATCAGAAACTAAAAATGACAATAATACCTTAAATATAGATAGTAACAATGCAACAAGCCAAGAATCAGATAAAGCATTAACAGAAACGCAAGAGAACATACTCGCAGAAATCCGCGACACACTCTATATAATTTCAATAACGCTCATCATATTTACAGGCGCATTTCTAGGCTATGTAGCAGTTTCAAGACTAATGTAGAAAGAGAGGATATGAGACATGACAACAGCAAGCGCAATTTTAACAGATTATTCGCAGTATGTAGCAATGGGTTTTTCAATGTCTGTAATACTCTCATTCACAGTATGGGCGATTATGAAGCTGTGGCGTTTCGTAGTCGATATCATTAAGCTATCAACACCGTCAAGGTGATGATAAATATAATTTTCGGAGGTCCCCAGTATGACACCAAGTTTTTTAGCAGCAGAGGGAAATGTAGCAGTCACAATGAACGAGGAAATCAAGACAGCAATTACAACAGCTTGTCAGAGCACAGTTGATGTGTGCAAAGACGGTATTGTAGCTGTTCTTCCTATCGGTCTCTCACTCATGGCAATCACTATGGGTATAAGAATGGCTGTAGGCTTCTTCAGAAGTCTTGCGAACTAGTACTCCGATACTAGCAAAGGCAGAGTGTAAAACTCTGCTGATGTACACAAAGAAGCGTTTAAAAGTTCGTGCGAACGAACAATAAAAACGAGTAACACAGAAAGCGAGGAACAAAGAACAATGGGATATGTACTACTACTGTTATTCTTCCTAGTGTGGCGGAACATGGTACAAATCAAGAAAGCGACAAATTATATTGCCTACGGAACGGAACACCGTAAAGGCAAAATAAGCAAGTTACTTGACATGATAACCAGTATACGCAACGAGGAAGCGGAAGCAAAGAAAAAGCGGAAAGCCCAACGGCAGGCAGAAAGAGAGAAGAAAGAACATGAAGAGAATTAGTAATATAGATAAAACCTTAATTTTATTATTAGCTGTTATGTTCATGTCTCTTTTAACATTTACCGCAATTGTTATTTCAGGCAATTATTACATAGCTATATTTTATGTATTATCAAACAGTTTCATTTGTCTTGCATTACTTTCTATTGTTGATGAATTGATTAAATTACAAAAGGATAACAAGAAATCAACCGAAGAAACCGAGGTAAAGGAACATGAAGAAAATAATTAAGCTGCTTAAATCAGATAGCACATATCTATTAGTAATCATTCATGTTATCACAAGATTAGCGCTTATCCTTTTCATATTTTTAAAATATGACTGGATTGTTGAGCAATACGGCTCTTACACGCTTTTTGTTGCAATATATGCTCCTATTGCCGGATTTATCGTTGGTGTCTATTACTTCATAGTTGATTATCTACCGTGGTACTTCAATAAGGACAAAGAAAGTGAGGATAATAACAATGTATGATTGGATTGTTCAAAATTTTGGAAGCTATGAAGTATTTGACACTCTCTTACTTTCAACAGCTGCTCTTTTCGGTCTTATCTTCTTAATTATTGCCGCTTTTATATCCGATATCATAAACCTTAATCGGTTAATAAAACAAAGCAAAGAAAGAGAACGCAAAGAAAGCGAGGATAACAATTATGATTAATTCATTAGAAAAAGCTGATATCAGAAATGAAGCTTATTACTCTTTGACTTCCGAGCGTGAGATTCAATTTCTTAAAGACTTTCTTAGAATATACACTTGTGTAATTATCATTAAAAAGTCCGCTTCTATCCTATTTGATAAAGAGGATAAAAACGATGAAAGATAGTTTTATGTTTTGGGTTTACTACTGGATAACATACGGCATCGCTCAATTTGTCGTGTACTTATTCAAAAAATTTAAAGTCATTGAATTTATAAAAGAAAGCGGTTTGTTATCCGTATTTGAGGATAAATCATTTCTGTTTATGATTATCTTCGGTGTGCTTGTAACGATAATATCAAATGTAATCAGATGTGTAATTGAGCATAAAAGAGAAAAAGAAGCTGCGGACACAGAAGAAGAAATATAAAGCCCTAAAAATAAAGATTGTGCTACAACTTGCCTAGTGGTATAATCGTATTGATAAAGGGGGTGTTTAAATGATTGCGTTAAGTTCTGACGGTCGTTTACTTGGCTTGAACGCTCAATATCTATTTGATATTAGTAGTTTTATTGTAAATATTTTTATTATTCTTTTGTTTATTATTCCTATAGTAGTTTTATTTATTTTGATTTGCAAGTATTTTATAGATAAATCAAAATACTACAAGGAAAAAACAAAATTTTATAAAAGTCAATCTGACAGTAGGCAAGAATAAATCTTGTCTACTGTTTTTTATTACGAGGTGTTACATGAAAAGAATTTTATCTTTTTTTCTAGCTTTTATATTTGTTATTTTATCTGTTGTTGTATATTATCCTATTGGTGTTTATGCTAGCGGTGATTTTACCGTTTCCACATCTTCCGGCTCTAAACTTTCTTTGGATGAAGCTAATAACGCTATTAATAACAAGGGGAATATTTATACATCTAATCACGAGATATTTTTATATTATACTCCAACTTCTTCATATAATTGGACTTTGTATGATAATAAAGTACATTTGTCAGATGTTCAAGCTAAGGCGCTTTTAATGTCTAATAATAAAGTTGATATTGTTAAAGTTTTTCTTGGCTCTGCCTTATCTAATAACGGAATTGCTCGCGGCTTGCTCTCTGCTTTAGGTATTGCTACAACTGGCAATTCTGACGCTTTGACTAATATTGCTGATATGATAACCGGCAATTATAATTATTTAAACTCTTTGAATTACAATGAAGATACACAGACAATTACAATGAGTAATGATAATGCCAGTGTAGATAAGTTAAGGGAAGAAATAAAGAAATATTATTATATTGAAAATGGTATGTTTTATTATAAGCATTATAGTTCTTTTTCTAATGTTGTTTCTACTTCTTCTTATTCTGATATGACACTTTATCAAGAAGATTATAATTTGTTACAAAATTATGATTATGCTTTTAAAACAGGTAATTATATTCTTGCATTTAATAAGTCTGACTTTAACTCTTTTTATTTTACAGGCTCTTACAATTCTTTTGATAGTGGCGGTTCAAATTGTCTTATTCAATTTGTAGACAATAATTTTAATGCTATTGATTTGAATTTTAATTCTAATTTTAATTATGTCAGTGATGCTTATAGCGCTTACTCTTATCATTCTGTAGGCTTTCACTCTGGTGGTTATAATTCTCATTACTGGATAAAGGATTCTCTTACTCATTCTGCATCTTGGGGTGGTTCTGATTCTTTTGTTTATTATTTTAATACTGATAACAGTAATCATGGTTGGGAATATGGTGCTTTTTACAGTAAAGATAATTCTGATTTACTTGGTTTCGTTTCTTATGAGGCTCTCTATAACTATTTTCATGGTGATAAAAATGCTTATCTTTCATCTCGTATTGATAAAGCTGGTGAAGACATTTCTTTTTCTATTAAGGACATGAATGAGAATTTAGGTTCAAAAATGGACACTCTTATTGATTCTATAAATGATAAAAAAGGAAGCATGTCCGCTGATGAATTGCAAAATGCCATTGATAAAGGTTTATCTGATTTAAACAAAAATACAGAGGATATAAAGGATAACACCGAAGAAATGAATAGTAAACTTGATTCTATACTTGAAGCGCTCAACGCGCAAAATCAAACTTTACTTGCAATTTTAGGTGTTACAAAAACGATTGCTGATACTGTGGACGATATAGACGAAAAAACAGACTATAACAGTATTATATCTACTATTAGCACTATTTTTAACGCTGTACAATGTGCGCTTTTATATGGACAAAATACGCTTAAAGATAGCGATTCATCAGCGCAGGTACAAGCTGTTTCCTATTCTGATGATATAGCGGTATATTCTGACAGTGGCGGCACATATAAACCTAATGTTCTTAATATGGATTTAAGAAGTGGTATTTTCGGTCATTTTCCGTTTAGTATGATTTATCATATGTATGACTGGTGCTCCGCATTTGTAGCGGAAGCAAAAGCCCCAGTATTTACCTACAATTACGGTTTCTTAGTCGGTGATAAAGACAATCCAGAACTTACTGTGTCAATAGACTTGTCACAATATGAAGATTGGCGAAATGTCGCGGCTTCCTTTATGCGGCTTTCCTTTACACTTGCCGTTGCTTTTGGTTCTTATAAACGATTTAAAGAGGAGATGTTGTAAATGTCTGAATTAGGTATTGCATATGTGTTATTAAATCTACTACAAAATTTTATACTTGGTATAGGCTCTTTTGTGATTGACCTTATACTATCATTTATATCTTTTATGCCAACAGATCCTTTTAATGGTCTTTTAGATGTTGTTAATGAACCTTTTTTTGCTTATATGCCCTATATTAATTGGTTTATTCCTATTGACTATCTTGTAATTTTAATCGGTAGCGTATTAGACGCTTACGCTTTAATGATTGTTTTTAAATATGTAAAAAAGATATTACATTCTCTTCTTAATTCGCAAGGGAGCATGTTAAAAGTACTAGGTTTCTTATTTTCATAGTTCGCGCGAACGAACGCGCATTATTGAGGTGATTTTATATGATATGGTTTTATACAGGTGTCCCCGGTAGTGGCAAGAGTTACCATGCCGCAAAAGAGATATATAAGTTTATTCAAAAAGGTAAAAATATAATCGGAAACATGGAAATAAACACGGATAACATTCCCCAGCTTAACAAGAAGCCTAAGGGGTGTTATTTGTATGTCTCAAATCAAGAATGGCTTAATAATTCAATTCTTGAAATGAAAATTGACAGACATGGTGCAACTAGGCTCAAAGAACCCGACGACATTTACAGCTATATACAGGGCTTAAAAGGTTATGCTTTTAACTTCCATGAACGCGATAAACAGGGAAAATTTAAGCTACACCAGACTTTGTTAATTCTTGATGAGTGTCAAGAGTTATATAATAGCCGTTCTTGGAACAGAAAAGACCGCCTTGCTTGGTGTGCCTTTTATCGACTTCATAGAAAACTCGGTTATGATGTAATACTTATTTCACAAGATGATAAGTGCATTGACAAGCAGATTAGAAATGTCCTTGAAACTCAGGTACTTCATAGAAATGTCGGCAATTATAAAGTGTTCGGTAAACTGCTATCGCTTCTCTTCGGGGGCAATCTGTTTATATGCATTACAAGCAAATACGGCTATTCTAAGAAAGACGCAAAGACAGGTTCAAAGTTTCTCTTCGGGGAAAAGAAATATTATAGCGTGTACGATACAACGCAATTGTACTAGGTGGAATCTCGGAGTATGCGGAGAGATAACACCTAGTACAATTGGGCTTGTATCAGCGCATAATATACACACATACACATACGCACACATACGCGCGCGCATGCGCGTACTTGATAATATATACACTTAAACGAAAAGATTTTAAAAAGGGAGATTTAAACATGAAGAAAAAAGAGATCAACGAAATTATGGCACATGTTGCCGCTCTGTCTGATGAAAAACTTGAGGAAGAATATTACACCGCTGTTGATAATTGTCTAGGTTCTCAAGTTGATACAATGATTGAACGCGGTTATGATTCTGTTGATATTATTGAACGAGAAAAACATGAAAAATATCTTTCTGAATACGCTGATATGCTTGGGTATTTATGCGAAAAATGAAATATAAAATTATGGGGAGATAAATAACATGGGTGCTTACAATGTTCGTACATTAACATATAAAAATCAAACACAAGTGAGGTTTTTTAAGAAACCGATTGAATATGACATAAAGAAAGTTCGTGCGAACGAACGCAAGAAAAAGACAGAGGAAGAAAGAACGCAGTTTGATATTGATTTATCTATCAGACAATCAATGCACCGTACTAAAGATAAAATATGGAATATTTGTCTTGCTAACGACTGGGAGTATTTTGTAACTTTCACTTTCAATCCTAAAATTGTTAATTCTAAAGACTATGACGATTGCGTGACAAAGTTTCATGGTTGGTTAGATAATGCAAAGAAAATTTGTTGTCCAGATTTAAAATATGTTATTGTACCAGAATTTCATGCAGACAAAGAAAAATTTCATTTTCACGCTTTAATGTCAAACCTCGGTTCATTGCAGCTTATTGACAGTGGCAGACGAAAAGATAAAGGAACGAAAATAATATACAATATTGGTAATTACCGCCTGGGTTTTTCTACTGCTATCCCAGTAAGTCAAAACAGCGATTCACAAGGGAAAATTGTCGGATATATGCTTAAATATATAACAAAGGATTTAGCTACATTAACGCAAGGCAAAAAGCGTTACTGGTACTCAAGAAATACTTGTGAAAAGCCTGTTATAGATTCTTATTTGATAGAAAATGATAAACTTCATGATTTTATAGAAGCGTTAGAAAATGACAAGTCTTACAGAAAGACGGTTGATATGCCGTTTTCTGATAATGAATTAAAAATATATAATTTCGACACAAATTGACCTATAATATAAGCCACAAGGGAGAGTGACAACATGGGAAAACATTTGACAGAGAAAGAACGATATTTGATAGAATTTATGTATAACAAAGAAAAGAGGACACAACGCGAAATTGCTAAGATATTAAATAAACATTATAACACTATCTATAATGAGATTAAGCGCGGCAGTATTAAGCAGATTGATACACATTTAAAAGAGTATTATATATATTGTGCTGATGTAGGACAACGCAAGTACATAGAAGCCAACGCAAGAAAAGGTGCGAATAATAAGGTTGCCTGCGACAGTGAGTATATACTATTTATACACGATAAGGTAAAACAACACTACTCTTTCTATTCTGCAAATGAACTTGCAAAGCAAGAGGGATTTAATACAAGAGTGTGTTTAACAACTCTTTATAACTATTTTAACAAGCACTTTATTAAATTAAAAAAGTCGGACATGCCTTATAATAAAATTAAAAAGGTTAAACAGGAAAAAGAAACAAAGCGCGTATACCAGTACGGCAAACGTTCCATAGACGAAAGAGAAGATTTACAACAGCGCGATATATATGGACATTGGGAAATGGATACCGTACAAGGACAGAAAAAGAAAAAGGGCTGCATACTTGTTTTATCTGAACGAAAGACAAGACAGGAATTATTATTCAAGCTTGATAATAAACAGTGCGCCAGTGTTTGGAACACCTTACAAGATAACTGGGATAAGTTAAAACACCATATAAAGACAATTACATGTGATAATGGCGTTGAGTTTTCTACAAATTGCGAACTTAGTAACAATGAATTAATAGAGTTCGCGCGAACGAATTTATATTATTGTCACCCTTACCGAAGCGGTGAGCGTGGAACAAATGAAAATCAGAATAAATTAATACGCCGCTTTTTCCCTAAGGGTGTTGACTTATCAAATGTTACTCAAGAGGATTTAAACAAGATCCAAGACTTTATGAACAATATGCCGCGTAAGATATTTAATGGTTTATCGTCAAATCAATTTTTAAAACTAAATGAAATGGAGTATTTACAAACATGATGGACAGGATAAGAAAGATTTTAATAATTATAAAAAGGTGTGTGACATGTTCCCCTATTGCTAACATATGCTTACATCATACAAACAATCAAACAACATGTCACATGCCCTGTAAGTATGCGCGCGAATGTGATTTACATTTCCGCTTCTTTCGTCTTAATAACTGGTAATATAAGCTAAAAATTTTTTAACAAAAAATCACATTTTATTGTTGACATTTACAATTTTTTTTGAGTTTTTTTGTTTTTTTATTTTGCATTCCTGTAACATTACAATATATATGTATCGTCAGTCACATTTATACTATATATTGATTCCAGATGTATGAGGTATTTTATATACAAAAAACACCTTATCTTAAAAAAGCTTATTTTAACACTTTTTCAAGACAAGGTGTCTATACATTATATTATACTGCAGATTATAACCGACCTGTCTGCTGATATCTTTGCCATGCGCTCTGATATTTGAATGTATATATAGTAGCATATATACCGCATACTAATATAAGCCATCCACCAGGCATGCCTGCAAGTAAAAGCATGTAAATCATATTAAATACCGAATAAACCAGAAGAACAACTGCACAAGCTCTGCTCTTTGCCACATGAACTCCTACGCCTAGTCCAATTACAATAATCACATCTAATAATCCAAATATGTTGCCACCCAATATAACATTAGTAATTAATGATATAGCACCAATTACATATGTTATTATAGCAGCAATTGTTATGTTCTTTATAATTGTTTTTATGTTGGCACACTGGTTGAATTCTTCTTTAGTCATTCTTGTTGTTCCAAAATTCATATTTCCAGACATATCATACTGCTGGTAACCCATATTTTTCTGCTGATATCCAACTTTATTGTTCTGCTGTACATCTACCCCTCCCTCCAATGGTGCACCACAGCTTTTACAGAACTTTGCCCCCTGTTCGTTTGCTCTTCCACATGATTTACATATCATCTTTCTATCCTCCCTTATTTTATCTTATTGTACTAAACAGCAGTCTTGTAATCGGATTGTTATTATATAGTGCCTCTAAAAATGCATTTTTATGTATCTGCGCTAATATATTAGCTGCATTTTCTGTTCCGCTTATGGCTGTAACAACTGTGAAGAATATCCACACAACTACAAGACCTTCTATAAGGCCGACTATTACTCCACCCAGCTTGTCTGCCTGTTTTATAATAGGAAGTCTTCTTATTATGCCTGTTGCTCCAATGATTATCCTTAACACTATAAATACTACTACCATTATCACTATATATATAATAGCTGTCAATATAATATTGGATAATCTGAGTGCAATTATTCTTAAACTTATCTCTTTAATAGAAGCTTGTCCCTGCTCATTAATAATTGTCATAAGTTCTGATTCCGGCATAGCCTTGATAGCATCTGTAAGACTTTCTGGAAGATTAATTCTGTCTCCAACTTCCATTATTGCTTTGCTTATATTCTGTAAATGTTCTCCCGCCTGACTTATATTAATCCCATCCGGAATCATCTGTTCGTTTGAAAAATACTGGTCTACTTCTTTGTTTTCTGAAAGTATTGTATATATTGACTGTGCCATATTTTCGTCGATATTAGTTTCATTCCTGATTGCAGTTGTGGCAAGTGGTGCTATTATAACTGCTGCCAATATTGTTACAATCATGGATACAAGCGATAATACAAGTCTTATCACTCCCTTTCGCCAGCCTATCACCGCAAATATTGCGAGAATCAGTATTACTCCTGTCAACAGCATACGCCATCCCCCTTATCATTTTAGTTTAATTGATTGTATGTATTTAGAGTTAACCACCGTATATACACCTCTGCTTCCTGTTGGCAGAACATCTATAACCGGCATATCAAAACTAATATCAGCCAGTTGCTTACCACGCATATTCATAAGTACAAATGATGATGCATTACTCATTATTACGCTCTTACCATCAAACTGCACATTAGTATACTGTATGCTAAATGTTGTATCAAGCACCTGCTTGCCAGAAGTATTATATACTACTAATTTATATGGATCTCCCGACTCCGAATTATCAAGCACGAGTCCTATATACTGGTCACTATAAAATACTCTTTCTATCTCGTTATCTATCTTGATGGTGTGTTCAAGACTCGGATACTCTTTTATCTTATAAATGCTCACAACATTTTCACCAACAGCAACTGCCATTGTGTCATTGATGAACTTCACATCGCCAACTATAACATCATCATAATTAAATCCGCCAACTACTCGTTCCGTCTCATTCTTTCCTACATCCGAAAAGTTATAGAACACCACATCTGTCTTAATCTCGTCTCCACTCACCCTAATAAATGAAGCTATCAGTTTCTTAGCATCTGGCGATATACTCACATCAATTGGATATCCATCTCCAGATAATGTTGTTTTGACACTATATATCTTCTCGCCATTAGTGTCATACATATTAATGTAGTTGGCATTATTATCATCTAGCACTGCCGCCATCTTACCGTTATCTGACACTTCTATCTGAAGTATCGGCATGGAAGTATCAGCCTTACCTACTTGTCCACTTGTATTAAATGAATATGCACTGCTTCCATTAATATCTGCAACCGCTATTGAATTACCACATATACTTACTTTCGGATTCTGCATTGAATATGTCTGGTTCCATATTACTTTCCCGTTACTCTTATAATATGAAATTCCGTCATTGCTATATCTTACATATCCATCTGCAAATGCGATATATTTTGATGATTCTATGTCATCCCTGTTAACCGAAGCCGATATCATATATGAAGAATAATCATAGTTATCTATTACTCGTGATACGATATATGCTACAACAAGAAGCACCGCAACCACTACAACTGCAATAATTACAACTCTTGTTTTGTGTCTGCGTATTCTCTTTCTTACTACAGCCTCGTCAAGAACATCATCGTCTGCTTCGTAAGATGCTGCTGTTTCTTTATTAATATTAACAATTTTCTTTACCGGAGCATTCCTGTCTCCATTAAATCTGGACTTACCAGATATTATATCTGCCATAAATTTCCCCTTTTCTATCGCATACTTATGCTGAGATAATTATACAATATTGGGGGATTTAATCAAGGAAGTTTTATCTGCTGACCTATGTAAAGTATATTTCCATCTTTGATGTTATTATAAGCTATAATTTCATTACATTTGGATGTATCCCCATAATATCTCTTGCATATTCCCATTATTGTATCGCCAGCTTTAACTGTGTATATACTTGCTTCACTCACTGTTGCCGCAACTGTCTGCTCCTCTGTCGGCTGTGGTACTGTTACCGTTACAACTTCTGTTGAAGTTGCGCTGACACTTGCAGGTTCACCGTCTGTCTCTGCCTCTGTTGGATACACACCCCCTTCCAGTTTATTAACAGGAACAACATTTTCTTCTGTTGCAGTGTCATTTCCTGACATCTGCACCATCAGACTGCTTATTGACTTATCAAATTTCTTCATTTTCTGATAATTATTCATAAGATTAATGCTTATAACAAGAATAACAACTACCATAAATGCACTGACACCGTACATAAATCTTGCGCTCTTTTTCTGCTCATGCATCTCTTCTTTCTCTTTTATTATATTTCGGATGGACTTCATAACCTTGTCCTGACCATCTTCACACGAACTTCTTTCTCGGCGCTCCAGCATATATTCCTGCATTTCATAATTTCTTTCATAAAAGCAGACATATCCCTTCTGTTTCTTCAGTTCTCCATTCTCATACAGATAAAAATTCTCTTCCTTTTCAACTGTATCAATCAGATAAAGTGTTTTCATGGAACCCGCGAAATTATCGAGATGTATTTTCTTCAATTTCATCATTCTTTCCGGTGTAACCTCTGGAATTGCTGCAAACCATCCTACCACTGACAAATTCGGAAAATATTTTTCCACATCCGAATATATTCCGTTCCATACATTTTCATTGAAGTACACTCCCTTTTCTTCAACTTCTGTCCCCAGTTTTGCTTTTATTATTCCCTTAATAAAAACACATTTTTCATTACCATCAGTCTGACTTTCTCCGAGAAGTACGCCTGCCTGTGAGTCTGAAGGATTATTGTACGCAATTGAATTTATATATGTAAAAACATAATCCTCTATATATATTTTCTTGTCAGAGCTCACTTCACCTATCTGTTTAATGTTTTTCGGTCTTCTAATGGCCGCACCTCTTGTAACTTGTTTAGACTTGTCTGAATTCTCTTCATTACATATTATTTCTATCATGGTGCCTCCTTATACTATTACTCGCTTGAATAATAACACTGTCGAAAAGAAAAAATTATCAGATTTTGTCAGCAATCCAAAAAATATCAAAAACATTTTTTGGAATAATTATCAAGACGGATGCGTACACATTATAAAGAGCTTGTCTTAGCTCTTAAAATGGTCTGGAGGAGATTATGCTTTATTATTTTGATTCCAATAATCCAAAAGCCCCTGCTCAGATAGGGCATATACTTACTAATATGGTTACTGATATCATTCTTCCCAATCAGGAGATTATAATCCTGTGCATAGGAAGCGACCGTTCAACCGGAGACAGTCTTGGTCCTGTGATAGGCCACAAATTCAAAGACTTTATCTCCCCCGGTCTTTATCTTCTGGGAGATCTTAACCAGCCCATTCATGCTGCCAATCTTAATCACTGCATAAAATCCATTCAAAAGACATTCGACAATCCTTTCATAATTGCAATTGATGCCTCTCTGGGAAAAGAAGAACATATCGGTATGATTACATTAGGAAAAGGTCCGTTAAAACCAGGCCTCGGCGTAAAAAAAAGATTGCCTGAAGTTGGCGACATCCACATCACAGGAATTGTTAATTCTTCCCACAACATGGAGTCATCCTCACTTCAGACAACCCGTCTGTCCATTATATTCCAGATAGCTGATGCTATCGTCCTCGCTTTAAGAATATTTAATGACGATTATTATATACAGCAAGCGCCTGAGCTATCGTATCTGCTGAGTCAGACTTCATAATTGAATTAAGCTCTGAAAGCTTATCAACATTAATGAATTCTTTACCAAGATATGCTTCGTAGTTAGATGATATGTATATTCTCTGCTTCTTCACCAAATCATCCAACTCATCATATTCCTTTTTCTTCTTATTAAGCTCATTTTCCATATTGGTTATCTTGTCAGCATAACGCTCATTGATTTCCGAGATTATATCAGCCTTGGTATTCTTTTCAAATTCTTCCAGGGCTGAAGTCTTCTCTTCCTCAATTCGTGCTATATCATCATGTAATGCATTAATATCAGAATCAAATGATTCAAGCCCATACATATCTTCATTCTTATCTTTTCTGATATTCTTCTCAATCTTCTTAATACGTTTCTTATTATCTGTTATCTGTATTCTTGTATTCTGTGCTGCCATTATTGTTTCGGCATGCTTTAATACAACTTTTCTAAAAATGCATTTGATAACAACAATACTCACTACCGTTATTACCATATAATATACCAAAAGTATCCATTGCGGAATCATTGGCAATAAGAATAATGCAACTGGAACAGCTACATACAGAATCAGTATAATTGCTATATCTATTACATAATCCAGCAGTTTCTTAGGATTAAACACTGATATAAACAACTGACTATTAAAAACTTTAGATATATTCTCATGTATAAAAGCTTCATTAATCTGGTCTGCAAGATCTTCATTCTGAGCCCTTAAAGATGCTGTCTCAGCATTGATTCTCTCTTTAACGCCGACCATCTTTGCTTTATCTCTTGCTGCAGAAACTGCCTTAATCTTATCCTTATCTGCATTAATTGACTTATCATATCCATCACATATTGCATCTGTACTCGCTTTTATCTTAGAGTCCATTTCATTCTGCTTTTCTTTTCTTGCATTATCTAATTCTTTAGAAATGTCTTTAACGCTTTCTTCCAGCTTCTCTAATCTGTCCTTCTTTACGTTATGCTCTTTGATATCGCCAATAATCTGTTCAAGCTGTTTCTGATTACCATTTAGTATATTCTGTTCTGCCATCTGCTCACCAACTTCCGTATACACTAATATTTCATCTTATTATTTGTTCTCACGATAATAATTAATAAGACATCCATCAAGAATTATCTGTCTCTCATCATCTGTAAGTTCATCCAGCTTAAGTTCGAACTCTTTCATATCTTTATTAACAACAAAAGCCTTGATTGTAGATACTCTATTCTTAATTGCATCCTGAATCTCTGGAATAAAGATATAATCTCCATTCTCAAACGGAAGCTCTCCCTTATCAATTATGAATGGAAGCATACCCCAGTTGATAAGATTTGAACGGTATCTCTTAGTTGCATACTCATTAGCAATGTTAGCCCATCCGCCAAGTACCTTCTGGCATGATGCTGCCTGCTCTCTTGCTGAACCATCACCCGGTTTAACTGCAAATATAGTACTTCCAACACCAACATTAGACTTATGCACATCATATGTTTCTTTAATCTTATGCATAATGTCTCTCAGCTCTGGTAAAGCTTCTCCCATGCACTGTCCTGCTTCTCTTGCCTTCTCTGCCTTCTGTACTTCCTTAGCACGTCCTACATATGCAGGATCCTTTCTTGAAAGTGCAAATTCAGCAAGACCAAGAGGATTAGATCTGAATGATGATGTCTCTCCTGATGGAATAAGCTCATCTGTTGTTGTAACAGGATCATGTATCTCAGATACAACCTTAATAATAAGATTCTCTGGAAGTGCAACCATCTCTGGCCAATCCTTGATATTAGGTCCAAACTGGATTTCCTGTTCCGGTTCTGCAACACCCTTGCTGTCAAATACTCTGTTAGCATAGATTGAACTATCAAAATGATATGCTGGTCCTGTGAACTCTACATCCATGTCTGTTGCTGCTGTAAGGTATCCCTTATTAGCTGCTGTTGCTGCAATAGAACGTGCATCCATAAGTGCAACAGATGATATCTGTCCATTCTGTAACTTAGAGCCCTCTCTGTTAGGGAAGTTTCTTGTTGAATGTCTGATTGAGAATGCATTATTAGCAGGTGTATCTCCAGCACCAAAGCATGGTCCGCAGAATGCAGTCTTAACAATTGCACCTGTCTCCATAAGATCTGCAAGCCTTCCATTTCTTGCAAGTTCAACATAAATTGGTGTACTTGCAGGATATACGCTAAGCGTAAACTCATCTGCACCAATTGACTTTCCTTTAAGAATGTCTGCTGCTGCACATATATTTTCAAAACCACCACCAGCACATCCGGCGATAATTCCCTGATCAACATAAAGCTTTCCATTCTTAATCTTATCTGTAAGCTTATATTCAACCTGTCCATCAAGGCTTACAAGAGCCTTCTTCTCTACATCATGAAGAATATCCTCAAGGTTAGCATTAAGTTCTTCAATTGTGTAGGTATTGCTTGGATGGAATGGCATTGCAATCATTGGCTTGATTGTGCTTAAATCTACATATACAACGCCATCGTAATAAGCAACATCTCCAGGATTAAGTTCCTTGTAGCTCTCACTTCTTCCGTGAATATCATAGAATTCCTTAACCTTATCATCTGTTCTCCATATAGATGAAAGACATGTTGTCTCTGTCGTCATAACATCTACGCCAATTCTGAAATCAGCACTAAGTGATGAAACACCAGGTCCAACAAACTCCATAACTTTATTCTTAACATAACCATTACCAAATACTGCTCCGATAATAGCAAGTGCAACATCCTGAGGACCAACTCCCTTTGCCGGTTCTCCTGTCATGTAGATAGCAACTACTCCTGGTCTGTTAATATCATAAGTCTTATTAAGAAGCTGCTTAACAAGCTCAGGACCACCTTCGCCCATAGCCATTGTTCCAAGAGCTCCATAACGTGTATGACTATCTGATCCAAGAATCATCTTTCCACCTTCAGCCAGCATCTCTCTTGCAAACTGGTGGATTACAGCCTGATGAGGTGGTACATATATTCCGCCATATTTCTTTGCACATGTAAGACCAAACATATGGTCATCTTCATTAATAGTTCCGCCAACTGCACAAAGACTGTTATGGCAGTTAGTAAGTACATAAGGAATTGGGAATTTCTCAAGGCCTGAAGCTCTTGCTGTCTGGATAATTCCGACAAATGTAATATCATGTGAAGTCATTTTATCAAACTTAATCTTTAACTTCTCCATGTTTCCTGATGTGTTATGACCTTCAAGAATTCCATATGCAATAGTATTCTTAGCAGCCTCTTCCTTTGTTACTGAACATCCTGTCTTGGCAGCTACTTCATTCACAGCCGAAGCACTATCCTCAACAATATCAATGCCGTTGATAAGATATGCTCCTCCATCACTTAATTTAATCATGCTTTCTCCTCTTTCTATATATCATTACGGTTTCCCGCTTAATATCCATTATTCATGTCCTCATTAAATAACATACACAAACATTAAAGATAAGGTGTAACCTTTTCTACTATTGATGCTATAGTATCAGTGTCTGCAGTTCCCGGAACCCAGCCAACTTTAACTGTATCACCTTTAATTCTTGGAATAATATGCATATGGAAATGAAATACTGTCTGCCCTGCTACTTCTCCATTGTTCTGAACAATATTAAGTCCATCAAAATCCAATGCCTTCTTATATGCTTTAGAAATCTTAGCTGCCACTTTAAATACATGTGCAGCAGTGTCATCATCAAGTTCATATATATTGTCAAAATGTTCTTTCGGCAATATAAGTACATGTCCTTTAGCGGCAGGATTGGCATCAAAAATAACTTTTACGATATCATCCTCATAAAGAGCATTCGTTGGAATCTCGCCGTTTGCCAGCTTGCAAAAAATACAATCATCCTTTTTCATACTATTTCCTCACTTTGCGCGAAATTTGTCGAAATACTTTTGTTTACATGCATTTCGAATATGTATATACTTTAATATCATAACTTAAACAGGGATCGATTACAACCTTGTAGCAAAAAACTTATCAAATTTATGTTTGAAAGGACATATCATAATAATGTTAAACTTTAATGAATATCAGAAATTAAGTGAATTAATTAAATCAAATCCTGAATTAGAGCCAATAATTAATAATATGTCATCATTCTCTCTTTCAGAGCTGTCAATTGATTCACATGATATTAAGAACTACATAGCTTACTTAAAGACAACCTTCCAGCTTGTCAGGAAAAAGTCTCCTGAAATATGTGATAATCCGTATTTCAACCGTATGGAAAAAGCTATTTCTCAGCTTATATATCATATGGAAAGAACAACTCTATACAGATACAGCATGAAGAAAACTGAAAAAGTATCTGTCAGCATCAATAACATTATGTATGAAATCCCTGATATTATCGATGATAAACTGGATAATTCCTGTGAATTCTCTTTCTGTCTGGATGATATACCCGATATTCTTATCAATCCAGAACAGTTAAAAACACTTCTCGCCGAAGCTGTTCTCAATGCATGTGAGGCTTCCGGATGCTCTGGCGAGATAAAATTAATAACCAGAAAAGAGTCTGATAGAATATTAGTTCAGATTGTAAATAACCGCATTATTTCTGATGATAATCATTCTGGCAATGCTCCGCTTGATTATAACCAACTTATCAAGCCATTCTTTTCTACCAAAAAAAATCATGTTGGTGTAGGGCTTTCTATCATCCACCAGATATGTCTTTCTAATAATGCAAAAGCTGATATACATGAACAGGAGGGAAAAACTGTCTTATCTATATTATTTCAACTATAAATGACATCGCTGCCAGCTTTAATATATCGCCATTATGAAGTTCTTTCTTCTCATGATTGCCCAGCCTTTCTCCATTAAGATATGTTCCATTGGTTGCGTTAAGATCTTCAACAAAATACTTATCTTCTTTGAAATCTTCATGATATATACAGCAGTGCATTCTGCTGACAACCTGTGCCTTAATCACTACATCTGACATTTTATCAAAACTTCCCAATACATATGGATATTTATCCATATGTATTACATTATCAGCGTTCTGTATCCCTCTTATATATATACGAACATCCCCTACCAGTTCTTCATCCTGTAATATAAGATTTAAAGTCTTTTTCTTGTTAATCTCCGGCATATAGTCTGATAACAGCATTGTCTCATTACATATATCATCATAGGAAATCTCGTTCTCTTTCTGTTCTTTCTTATGCTCTTCCTGCTGTGCCCGCCTGCGTTCTTCTTTGACATCAGCCTTCACTGAATATGGAATTGCTTGTTTCTCTGACATAACAACAGTCCTGCCACGCTTAATTTTCCCTTTCTTAAATGAAGTTAACATTCCAACCCCTGCACCAATACCTATGAAACTCCATATAGAAGGTATATTATAAGGTATAGCTCCTGGTACAAGTAAATTAATCATTCCTGATATGATAAGGACGGCTGCAATTATTATCCGCACATTTTTAGCATCATGTTTATCAGATTTCTCCTCTACATCAGACACAATCTGCTCCGGCATAACTGCCTTAATCTGTTTCTTTTCACCAGACCGATTATGGCTCTCCATATTATTACTTTCTATATTTTTGCCTGTATTATTTTCTATATTATCTGATTTGTTATCAGATATATTATCAATCTCCGGCTTCTTCCTTGTAACAACGCCAAACATTCTCATCAGATTGTATGGATCATAGTCACCAACTATCACTTTCTGATAGACTTCATACAATTTCACAATGCTCTCTTTATCAAGACTATGATCAAAATGTTCCAGAATGAATTCAAATAATATCTTAAGGCTCTCGTTAAATGTATGATTGTTCAATCGCGTATGATATACAAACTGCAGTTTTTTGGTTCCTACATCCATATATATGTATCTTGGTTCTATCTTTACATGATCGATATCAAGCATATAATCTTCCGCTATCCTTACCATTTCTGATATGTTGACACATATTGATTTAACATCTTCCATCGTCATCTTTCCATATTCATAATATTTGCTAAGCTGCTGTCTGGAAGTAATATCATAATAAATCCCGTATTTTCCATTAACCGAGTACATGGAAAAATGCAAAAAATGTTCCGGATTATTGCGTTTTAACATCTTATACTGGTAATCCTCATACTCGGAAGAATCCTCTATAACCAGATAATTACTGTTATTCTGATGCTCATATCTGATATTAATATCTTCTTTCTCCAATACCAATCCCTCCTCAATTAATCTCAAGCTTTCTCAATGCATTAAATATTCTTATTGCCTTTTCCGGCGAATTGCTTGCCACAGGTGATGACTCACCATCTATCTTACAATCATTAAGAAAAATAGTTCTCTCTTTTAAATACTGCTCTGCTTTCCCAACATATATCTCTTCATCATCTTTCCCAAAATCATTCAGTTCTGTCTGCACAACCACCTGACTGTTAACACTTGCCTTTATAAGTTCATCATGCATGTCACAGCACAGCCTCAGCGTTATCATAATTATTATCATAAACATCGGCACTATCATTGCATTTTCCACCGTATACGACGCTTTTATCCGCATAATGTAACCCCCATATATGAAAGCAGTATAAACGGGATAAATGGAATAGTATCTTTCCGCCTCAGTTTCTTTAATATCAGCAGAATCCCACTAATAACGCACACAACCATCATTGCTCCAATAAACACGGATATAGCCTTGCGTATTCCTATTGCTAATGCCACAATTCCAATAACAACTGCATCTGCAACCCCGAGCATATGCGTTATGGCACACATTAATGACATCAGCAGAGTTAATCCTGTTATAACCAGCAATTCGTATTTATTAAGCTTTGCTGTTCCACATACACTCTGCACTGCTCTTATGCCTGCCACAATAACACCCATGGCTGTCAACATGCCAATATGAATTGATTTTCTTTTTATATCTATGACTGACATCACAATTAATCCTGCCAGAATAATCACACTTTCCATATTCCATATACCCCCTCTTTAATCACGACTGGCTGCATTTGATACAACATTCCATGCTTCGGACTTTATCTTTCTTTACTCTTAATATCGTCCTTTGCAATGTATAACAATCAGCAGACATATGATACTTATCCCCATAGTCTGTATAGTAGACAACTAACGATTCTCCATTACACTGGGTACATCTGTAATATTTAGCCCCTGAATTGTTTCTTAATTGATTTATTTCTGATAAATTTTCCGTCTTGATATCTCTTCTAAGATAAGTACATGCCAGATCTGTATGATACACTTCCCCATATTGTGTTATATACACATATTCTGATTCCTCATCTGATTGTGAAGAGAACCCGTCTTTATCCTCACCTAGCCATATATCTGTTATTCTCTCTTCCCGTACAGTAATCCCCCTGACACCAAAGATATTAAAAGGATTCTTTATTGTATATACCAGAGATATACCGACTGTCGAATCATCATCTGCTATTCTGGAGTTATAAAAATTCCATCCAGCATTACCGCCTGCTATATAATGCTTTCCTGCATAACCGGCTCCAACCTCATCTACAAAAATTGCAAAAAATGTAGACCCATTTATATTTCCCATGGTTGCTTCATTTACATATGAATATGTATTAAATTTTCTAAGTGCATTATATAGTGCATCACTCACATGCATTTTTATAGCTATTACCTGTAAAAGAAACATAACTGCTGCAACCGCATATATAACCAATGGAATAACTAAAGCCGCTTCAACAGTTGCTGATGCAGGAACATATCTCTTGAAATTTTTTAGGGTGAAATTTTTTAGAGAGAATTTTTTTAAGATGAAATTTTTCATCTGACTGCAACTCCTTTCATAATTATTAATCCTGCATCCAACTGTAATTTAGAAGCATATGCTGCTAAACCCAATTAAATATATGAACATCCCATTTCCTGTACATATACCTGCTTTCTTCCTGATATCCTGAATACTGCTTCACCTTTTGCGCTGACAACATAATTCTTCATTCTGAAATTCTCATGCCCCATGCTTATCATTCTTAGTTCCATTGCCCCCATTGTCCTGTAATTCCTGTGTTCCGCACTCTCCATTAAAAGCAACATTCTTATATAGTCCTTGTAATCAAGTCCTTCATCATCAGCTTCCTTATCTGTGTCAAATGTCATATTCAAAAGTCCTTCAAGCGATAATTTCCATGACTGGCTGTTTTTTAATAACTTTACCTTCTTACCGGCATATATATCACGCATATCCATAACTGCCTCTCCATATGCCCATATTGACATTATCAGATACTGTCCTCCCTTAATAAGTGCCATATTGCCAGTAAATCCCAAAGCACTGGTTGCAAGTGTTAAGGCCTGTGCTTTCTTATTCTGATCTGTGATAAGATACGCCATATTCATACCCGTCCTTATTCCCGACAATGCAAGCATTGTCTGCTCCAGATTTTCTTTATCACTATCTCCGCCACACAGAATATATTCGAGTGTATAATCAAGACATTCAGCATCATTTGCAGATTCTTCAAGATAATCTGTATAGCATTTAAATCTCGTCATAAGATACTCATTCATCAAAGCATCCTCTTTTATGGCATCTACAGCAGAAATATTCTCCTCATATTTTTCTGACATACTGGTTGCAAGATCTCCATATGTAATTGTTTTTTCAGATATATTGTCGGTATCCATTACAAGTGCCAGTATCCCATCAGTTATCATCTGTCTGACTTTCTTTATAGCTGATAAACCAGAGGAATCCGAATCAAAATCTATCTGTGAATAATCAAATTTCATTCCTTTGGCCGATAAACCATATAATGACTCCCTGCACTTAACAACAATTCCCATAATTTTCTGTCTGTTATTGTAAGAAAGGTCCGTATCAAGTTCATTGATTATATCCTTCACTCCATCCAGTATGATTTTATTTCTTTTAAGTGCAGCCGTTAATTCCTTAATATTGCATAGCATTTTCTTATCTGACTCATTGTCTTGTCTTATTACTTCAATATCTTCCAGCAATCCTTTCTGTAGTTCATCTCCTAATATATTTCTGTGTAATTTAACCTTCTCAACACATTTGCCCAGCTTGTCCTTTGCACCCGTCTTTGCATTCTCATATTCGCCAAGCAGCTTTAAAGCTTCCTCTGTCTTACTGTCTGCTCCTTCAATAACAGCTTTTAACATGTCATAATTCTTTTTATAGAAATCCGCATACGAACTGATATCTCCGGAATCTTTCATATCTTCTGTGATGCCTTCAGCATCCTCATACATATCATCAAGTATCTTTGATACATCTACATAACCTGGTTGTGAGACACTCACACTCTTATAAACTTTATCCTCATCAACATACAAAGTCTCTTTAGAAACCATTCCATTAACTGCTGATTTGACAAAATAATCAGATACAGCAACAGGTTTTCCTCTTCTTATAACAATACCTGTCTCAGTTGTCTCAATCCCATCAACAAGTTCAATAAGGCGCAATGTTTTCACATCTGCTTCCCACATCATTTCTTCACATTCTGTTATATCTTGTGTTATTTCCTGCACTTTCTGTGACTTTTCCAGCTCAGCCTGTGACTGCTGTGATATTCCCAACATATCCCCGTATATTTCATATTGCATATACCTGGCAATCTCCTTCTTAAGATATATTCCTCCTTTATCAGTCATGTGTTCTATGTTATCCACATTGATTCCTAATAAAGAAATGTCTTTTCCACATGAAGATAAATTTTTCTCAACATATTTCTCAATTTTGGTCTCTATTCTGTCAGTATTCTCAAGAAGAAATATGTCATATTCATTCAACATATCATTGTGATATGAAGAAAATGCAGCTTCCACTGACAGCATACAGGCTTCTTTAATCTGTGTATTATAGTAGCAATCTGAGGCCGACTTAATACACGTACTTATTAAAGAAAGAACAATAGTCATGGATAATGCTGCCATTATTGTTATATGTGCATTAATTCTTTTCCCCGACACATGTATCCTCCATAAATCATATTTTATTAGCCTGATTAGTCATCTTTGACAGAACAGAATTAACAAGGTCTGTTATCTGTTTCTTAAAAAGTACAACCAGTCCAACGAGAACAATTGTTATTAATACAACCTCGACAACTCCCATTCCATCCTCATCATTCCAGAATTTCTTAGCTTCTCTCTTAATATTGTTCATTATATTGTTCATAATTCCACAACCTTTCTTTTAACTAATTCACCACATATTACCAATTCCCTGTCCGCTCACTACATACGAAAAGACCATATTGCCGGTATCATAATTATCATCATTACCGTTATGAGCATAAGCATCATCGGCATAAGCAGTTTTGTCGTTGCCTCTTCTCCCTTTACCCGTGCCATGTTCTTTCTTTTTTCAAAAGCGTCACAGGCTTCTTTTTCCAGCAGATTACTGAGTTCTTTAGTTCCCTTTTTAATGTTGGTCTGCAATAATGTCGCTAATTTCATATACTCTCTTGTATCACAACGTTTGCCAAACTGCTCATATGCCTTAATCTCCGAAATTCCTGCCTGAATATTATAGTCAGTCGTACATATTTCTTCATATACAGGTCTTTTCAAATCCCCATGATTAGTCTTATTTCTATAGTCACACGCAATTTTATGCCATGCCATTCTCGTTGTCATCCCTGCTTCCAGAAGCAGTGTCAGCTTAGATACAACCTCTGAATAGTCATACACAAGATCTCTTTTTCTTCTTATAATCCGGTCATTCTCTTTTTTTCTATCAGATATACCAACAACTGCTGCCGCAATTCCTCCAAGAATAATAAATATTACTGGCGAAGCCGGTTCATCCTGTTCCTCATATGTAACTTTTTCTCCGTCTATGTATTCAGGAAGATTAATATCTGCATCTGTCGGATTGTTGCTAAGAACATCCTCTATTGCTTTTTCTACACGCACCTGCTTCCCCACTTTGTCATTGTATTCCGGTGCATATACAGTTACCGGTATCTCATACTCACTCCTGTAATCCTCATATTCCATAACAAGCCTGAGAGAAACCTTCCTGTATTCACCATCCAAAAACCCTCTGTTACTAACTTTGCCGTTATAGTTAATAAGCTGGTAATCTGATGAATACCATGACAGCTCTATCACACCGCTCTGGTCTTTCTCCAGCAACACAAGATCTCCGGTTACATAATCACAGCTCTTATTATCTCCAAGCATGGTGACTATTACTTCTTCGTATGCTCTGTCAAAACATTCATACACCTCATCTGCTGACATTATTCTAGGACTAACCGCCAAATTAACAGTCGCTATCTGCTGCCCATCCCCGCCTATTACATCAATATATTTACTACTAGCGTTCTCGCCCGGTTCAGGTCTTTTAATAACACCATCAATTGTAGAGGGTATCTTAGACATACCTGCACTGATTATTGTCAGCGCAATACTAACAATAATGATAAGATGTATTTTCCCAATCTTCTTAAACTTCAATATTAACAATCCTCTTTGCCCACATATCAGCGATAACATAAACTATAAGGCACACTGTCATAATAACTGCACCATACACGTTGCCATATAACGGCTGTATGAATTCAGCCGCAGTAAACTTAAGATATACAACTATAGCAGCCGGTATTATGCTCATTACTCTCTGTTCCATTCTTTTACCACTTATAATTGTGTCTATCTCTGATAAAACCTCTTCCTTTTGCTGTATAATCTGTGTCGTATTTCTGATAATTGATATTAAATCCCCACCACTTCTCTTGGCATACCTGAATATCTCAGCAAAATATATAATATCTTCCACTTTGCTTTCCTCAGCAAAATCCATAAATATATCCTCAATATTCTCATTCTGTCCAAGCCTTACAACAATATATCTGAATTTAATAGTAATATCCGAATCTCTGCCATATATCAGTTCCAGCTCTTCAACTGCCTGTATAAATGCATTCTCTATCGAATAACCTACATTTAATGCAAATGATACTGACATAATTCCATCCCTGAACTTCCTACAGAATTCGTTATTATCCTTCTTCGCACGTTCCTTTTTTCTCTGCTTATAATGAAGATATACATATGGTGACAATATGAATGCCATCAATATATTTTCATAGAAGATATAAGCTGCAACACAGACAATAACTATTCCCTCTGCTATATAACGCACACCACTATCACATATATCCGGCAGCCTTAAGTTTTTCAGTTCTGATAAGGCTGTTCTCCTGTCTGACAAGTTTTCCAAATACTTTTCCATTCTTGTCCTGACCTGTTTCAACAAACTTATATAATGGTGTAAGTGCAACTTCACCTCCGATATAATCTCCAACCTCTGCAATCTGCACCACCTTCCTGCTTTTATCCCTTAATCGTGCCAGATGTACAACAATATCTATAGCCGATGATATCTGAGAACGGATTGCTGTTACCGGCATCTCCATTCCCATAAGTACCATTGTCTCAAGTCTTGTCATCATATCTTTGGGGCTGTTTGCATGCCCTGTAGACAAACTTCCGTCATGCCCTGTGTTCATCGCCTGGAGCATGTCTATTGCTTCTGCTCCCCTGACTTCTCCGACAACAATACGGTCTGGTCTCATTCTAAGACTCGCTTTAATAAGATCTCTTATCCCCACCGCATTACAGCCTTCCAGATTAGCCATTCTCGCTTCTAGCCTGACAAGATTACTGACATTATGAAGCTGTAATTCCGCTGAGTCCTCAATCGTCACAATTCTCTCATCTTCTGGAATATAATCTGACAGCACATTTAAAAATGTTGTCTTGCCACTTCCAGTACCTCCTGATATGAAAATGTTATATCTGCTCTTAACAAGCCGGCTTAAAAATTCTGCAGCTTCAGCCGTGATTGATTCAAGCTCAATAAGTCTCTCTATCGTAAGCGGTGTATCATAGAATTTTCTTATGGTTATTACAGGTCCATTAATAGCAACCGGCGGTAATACTATGCTGACTCTCGAACCATCTGACAATCTTGTGTCTGCTACAGGTGATGCTTCATTAACCATTCTGTTAGACATGGCTGCTATACGCTGTGCTACATCTGACAGCCTCTCAACACTCTCGAACTTCTTATCCCATTTTTCCATGTGACCATTCCGCTCTATAAAGATACTGTCACTCCCATTTACCATAATCTCTGTTACACTGTCATCCTCTAAAAGCTCCTGTAGAATATCAAGTTTCTTAATAGAGTTGTAAAGCCTTTTCTTCAACTCCTCTTTCTGCCTTATAGGGATTACAACATTACGGCTCTCTTCATATATGCATGCATCTATAACCTGGTATAATTCAGCATCATCAATATCTCTGCCTGTATCAAGGCGTTCATACACCAGTTTTCTTATATTCATATATAGTTCTTCCATTATGTCTCTCCGGTCTCAATTAAAGAGCACAATTCATCGTAAAAACTGCAGAAAGGAAGCCTGTTCCACATATCCGGATTAAGAATATTGTCTTCTATTTTTACTGCAATCTTCTTAAATGCACTGACAACATTATTCATCCCACGTTCCATAACCATATTTTCAAAATTTCTAACTTTAGACTTTTCCAGGTAATTATCCCCATCACACATGTATATTTCATCAAAGCAATCCATCATATTCCACGGCATCCTCAGTCCATCCCCTATGTCGACCACAATATATGAATACCCAAGCTCCCTTCCAATTCCCTGAACAAATGTGCCAAGTTCCTCTGCTTTGATGTCGTCTATATCATCTGCGCAGGATGTATCCGGTATATAATCAAGCCTGTCATAATGACTTATTGCATTAACAATATTCTTATGAAACTGGTTATGATTCTGTCTGAATGCATATAAAGCATCCGAAAGGTTCTGTTCCTCCTCCCCTTTTAATATTCCTTTAAATCCGCCAAATGTCTCAAAATTCACGAATAATGTATTACACTTCTCTGACAGCTGCTTTGCAACTGCCAGTGACAATACCATGCGTGACGTATTGTTAAATCCATACACACCTACTACCTTAAGACTTCCTCTTCTCCGGTTATTCTCTCTCTTCTCGTATCTCATAACCGACTGGAGAAGCTGGTATGACGGCTGGTATTTGCATATTCCTACCAGCCCTCTCTCCTCTTTAGAATTGATTTCATCGGCATCCTGTTCTTCCTCACACAACACAACTGTCTTATTCCCTGTTCTCGTCGCATCATACTCATATGCCCCCTCACATATCATAAGCATGTCCGCTTTCTTTTCCTGCAGATACTTATCAAGCTCCTGCTCCTGTGTAAACACTTGTGCATTATAAGGAATATCATTATCATCGTTAATTACTGACATCAGACGCTTTGCATAATTCTCATCTGAATCGTATATAACACAAATGCTATTCCTCCCCATTATTTACCTCCCCTTATATGTTCATAAAATCACAACAACTCTGTATCCCAACACAACAACATATCCAATCAGAACCGCAACCGCATAATGAAATCCATGCCCTTCTATCCCTGTGCTTCCTACCCTTACCAGACTTGTCCTTTTAAAACACAACTCAATAACTCCTATAAAAAGCCCTGTGATAAATGACACAACCATAAGCTGTACCACGAATTCTAACCCCGTCAGCAGTCCAAGCACTGCAAAAAGCTTCACATCCCCCGCACCAACAGCCCTGATTATATAAAGAAGCATCATTCCTGCTAATCCCGCCAGGGTGCCAAGTATGTAGTCCCTTATATTATCACCTGCCAACCCTCTTATAACGAGTAGTCCTGTTCCCACAATTAACCCTGCTATAATCAGATAATTCGGTATTCTGAAAGCTTTTACATCTTCCCTCACTGACCATATAATGAATACCAGTGCAATCACTACTGATATATCGTATGGCACATATCCACCTCCTAAAAAACATGTATAGAATTACCATTTACTGCCTATACTTCTAATAAAGGCATATGATGCCCCTAATCTTGAGCATTAAGGAGTAATTCTATTGAAAATGTTTGGTAAAAAAAAGAGTCCTGCTACATATGATGAAAAATACCTGCTACAGGAACTTATGATGACTAAAAAGGCAATGTATACTGCCTATTCTAATCTTGATAATGTTACTGATCCTGACCTGATAGACTGTTATATCTACCAGCTTAATTCAGAACAGAAACGGTACAATTACCTTCTTGCAAAGGCAAAAGAATCTCAGTTATCCACGTCTGGATTCTGATTCTATAAGAATTGTTGTGTTGTACAGATACTATATATTCTATTCAATAAATTGTCAATACCTTTTGTATATTTTTATTTAAAAAATCATATGAATTCTAATTGACATTTCGTAAAAGCTAATATACCATTTATACAAGAAATACTTTTTATGAATAACTCATAATTAATTATTATAGAGGTGATGCACTATGAAATCGAAGAAAACCAATCCTTTTGTGATAACAACTTTAATATTCTTTATGACAACTGTAATGTTCGGTCTTCTGACCACCGGTGTCATTATTAAGTACCGAAAATCAACCGTTGCAGCTAATACCGATAAGCTTAGCAATGACGAGATTGAGAAACTAAAGTCAGAAGAGAAAGAGGATCTTCTTTCTGATATGAAGTTAAGATTCACTAACGGTGAAGGTTCTCTTTCTATACTTAAGAGCTATTTCCCTGATAATATAGTCTATGTGAACAATAAGAATCAGTATGTATTTGCGCAGATACTTCCTGAACTTGCGAAGAATAATTATAAGGATGAGAATTTCAAGCAGGATGATAAAGGAATTATTACATACAATGAAGACGGTAAAGTTACAACTCATATGGGTGTTGATGCCTCGAAGTTTCAGGGGAATATTGACTTTAAGAAATTAAAAGAACAGGGCGTTGAATTTGCCATGTTAAGATGTGGTTTCAGAAGCTATGGCAATGGAATCCTGAACACTGATTCTTCATTTGATACATTTGCAAAAGACGCAATAAAGAATAATATTAAGATTGGCGCATACTTCTTCTCATCAGCAATTACGAAACAGGAAGCTATAGAAGAGGCTGATTATGTTCTTGATATTATCAAGCCTTACAGGATTACATATCCTGTAGTTATTGACTTTGAGGAGATTTCGGGCGATTCATACAGACAGGAGAATCTGACTACTGAAGAACTTACAGATATCATAATCGCATTCTGCGACAAAATAGAAAAAGCAGGCTATAAGCCAATGATATATTCCAACCTCAAGGGATTCGTTGGAAGACTTGACCTTACCCGCTTAGAAAAATATGAGAAGTGGTTTGCCTACTATTCAGACACACCTTACTTCCCATATGAATTCTCTATATGGCAATACACTGAATCAGCTAAGTTAGACGGTGTCAGTGGTAATACCATAGATCTTAATATTAGTTTTAAAGATTACAATTAATTGTGACTCACATGCTCACTGCGGAATTTCTCAATCATTTCCCTTGTGAGACTGATATGGTCATCAATTACATCTATATCATCTGCCTTGACCCATGTGCCGACCGATAACTCATCTTCTTCAAGAGTTATTGTGTCGTCACCGTCAAGCTCACAGAAGTAACCAAGAAGCTGAGAACCGCTGAGTCCCCAAGGCTGGCTCTTATAATAGGTGATATTTTTAACCTTCACACCTACCTCTTCCATAACTTCTCTGCTTACAGTTTCCTCTGTTGTTTCACCAATCTCTGTGAATCCGGCAATAAGCGCATAATTCCTATAAGTTCTTCCCGCATATTTAGTAAGAAGAATTCTGTCCTTATCTGTAACGGCAACAATAACAGCCGGACATATCTTAGGAAATACCATATTCTTACAGCAGTCACAGCGTAACATTCTCTGCTTGTCATCATGCTTGAGTGGTTTTCCGCATCTTCCGCAGAAATGATTATCCCTGTACCAGCCATACAGATGAAATGCAGTAATAGCCGCATAAGCATGCTCTCTTGGCTGTGCCTTACGGAAAGAATCGACTCCTACGAATTCATATCCTCTGACGAAAGAATACATATCCTTGTGTACAGCTGAATCAGCCATCTCTCCCAAGAATGTGCCTCTTTCGAGGCTTCCTGTCTTTCTTGCAAGGAAAAAATGTTCCTCATCAATTGACAACAAATATATGAATTCAAAGTTATCCACAGCTTTGTCTCCGTAAGAGGACTTTATCCCCTGAACGAACTCATCATACTGTGGATATTTTAATACATTTTCTTCAGGATTCTGTGAGTTAAAATGTCCTGATGGTCTTGCAAGCAACGAGGAACCCTGAAAATAAAACACAGTATCCCCATTGCCTGGCTTAAGATTCTTATACTGGTTGTCCAGATGTTTTGGCCATATATCCTGTATCATATTAGAAGAACACCATCTCTTCCTTAGGTGCACCTGTCTTTTCTACGCTTTCAACGTAAAGAACAGGACCTTTCTTCTTATATGCCATCTGGAATTCATACTTAATAGTAGCTGTAACCCATATCCATTCTCTATTCTCAAGAGAAGCTATGTTGTTGTAGAAGCTGATATAACCAATAAACTGTGTATCTTCTGCACAGCATGTCATAACCTTTCTTCCCGGAACGAAATTCTTATCCTTAAAGTACTTGTTCTTAAGAACCTGTCCCTTGAATCTTACCTTCTTACCTGCGTATACTTCCGGTCTTTCAGACACATCCATATACCAGATACCATAATCTTCGTCATCAACCTGAATAACATCAGCATTGATATCGTATGGAAGCTGTTCAGATATAGCAACCTGGTCACCCTTCTCGTCCTCGAAGATAATCTGAAGTGCAGGATTTAATGCTCTCATGCTTCTTCTGTAGCTGCCAAGGTCCATACCTGACTTACATCTGTTAAAAATAACCATGTCCGCATATTTAACAGACTCTGCAATAATAGACTTCATGTTAGCCCACTGTAAGCCAAATGCATTGGCATCAACTAAAGTTATAGACTGGTATACCTGCCATCCTCTTGGCTTTTCACTTCCAAGAATAAGTGCAGGATCCCACATTCCGTTATATTCAACAATAACAATCCATGGATCATACTTCTTGTCCAGTTCATTAAGAGTCTTGATATTAAAATCTTCCTTTTCAACAACAACCATATCAACTCCGTTGTCCTTAAGAAGCTTCTCGCTATACTCCTCTTCACCTTCTTCACACACAATAAGAAGTTTATTCTTAGCGTCTGCAAACTGTCCCATTGCTATAGTATCGGAGATAAATCTTGTTTTACCACTGTCAAGCTGACCGTTAATCAAGAAAATCGGAATCTGATATTCCTCATTTGCCATATTTATCCTCATTTCCGCGCATTTGCGCTATCATTTCATTATAAATGCGTTGTAAAAATGTGTTCTTCTATTAAACACTGATTAAACTTCAAAAAGTTCCTTAAGTGCATCTTCCTTAAGTTCAGAACCGATTACACAGATTCTTCCTGTGAAATCAGCACTTCCCTCACGAATCTCATATTCTTCTGGTACAAGGTCGAAATACATCCATGTTCCATCTGTGCAAGGAAGCATACCCTTAGAACGGAGAACCTTACCATAATCTTCACTCTCAGAAAGCTTCTTTAATATACTGTCAAGCTCTGCCTTCTCATACTTCTTAGGAGTCTCTGTTCCCCAGCTTGTAAATACGTCATCTGCATGGTGATGGTGATGATCATGCTCATGGTCATGATGATGTTCGTGCTCGTGGTCGTGATGATGCTCATGCTCCTCGTCATGGTCATGGTGATGTTCATGCTCGTGGTCGTGATGATGCTCATGCTCGTCATCATCATCATGATGTCCGCCACAACAGCAGCACTCTCCATCTTCATGATGATGATGGTGGTGCTCCTTCTCATGCTCCTCATAAGCCTTCTGTGCTGCCTCTGCAAGCATGTCTAACTCAAGGTTAGTAACATTCTCCATTGCACCAAGAATCTTAGTTCCGTCAATATCATCCCAAGGAGTTGTGATAATATGTGCATTAGGATTAACACTCTTAATAAGCTCAATAGCTGTCTTTAACTTCTCTTCAGAAACATTCTGTGTTCTGCTTAAAATAACAGTTCCTGCATGCTCAATCTGGTTATTAAAGAACTCACCAAAATTCTTCATATATACCTTAACCTTAGATGCATCTGCAACTGTTGAAGCACTGTTAAGAACGATTTCATTCTCAATGTGAAGGTCTTTAACCGCTTTGATAACATCTGAAAGCTTGCCTACTCCTGAAGGCTCAATAATGATTCTGTCTGGATGATACTTATCAACAACCTCCTTAAGAGAAGTTCCGAAATCACCAACAAGTGAACAGCAGATGCATCCTGAATTCATCTCTCTTATCTCAACACCAGAATCTTTAAGGAATCCTCCATCAATACCGATTTCACCGAATTCATTCTCAATAAGAACTACCTGCTCTCCCTTTAAGGCTTCCTTTAAAAGCTTACTTATAAGAGTTGTTTTACCTGCTCCCAAAAAGCCTGAAATTATATCTACTTTAGTCATCATAATCAACCTTTCTGCAGTATATGACTGCTCTTTTATCTCATATTTTCAATTATACACTTCTTGTCAATCCCTATTTGAAAAGAAAATGTAAAATTTTATTAAAAATATTTAATCAGACAGAGATTCCCATGCTCTGTCTTAATTCATCTGCCTTCTCGCCAATCTTTCTTAGCCTGTGGTTTACACCCGATTTACCAACCGGAGGGTCTAACAGCTCACCTAATCCCTGAAGACTCATGTCAGGATTCTCAAGTCTTAAAAGAGCAACCTGCATCAGACTGTCACTTAAACTGTCAAGTCCGACAGTATCTCTTATAAGTTCAATATCCTTAATCTGCTTGACCGCCGCTTCAATTGTCTTGTTAAGATTAGCAGTCTCACAGTTTACCTTTCTGTTGACATCATTACTGATCCCCTTAAGAATCATGACATTGTAAAGATTCATCTGTGATACAACCGCTCCCATAAGATTAAGCGTATCAGTAATATTATTGCCTTCTTTCATATACACAACAAAACTGTTTTTTCTTACAATAACCTTGGCATCGAGTCCGAAAAAACGCAGCATATCCATAAGAATATCAGCGTCCTCCTCATATTTGCACACAATCTCATAGTGATAGAACTTGTTCGGGTCACTTATAGAACCTCGTTCCATAAAAGCTCCTCTTATAAATGCTTTCTTACAGCAGTCCATAGCTACAATTCTTGCGTCAACAAACACCGGTTCAATCTGTGTAAACCGGTCGTCGCACCATTTTAATGTCTGCAATATCTTAGCAACATCACTCTGTCTGGTTATCCTTATAATAGTTTCCTTGCCATTCTTAACCATTTTATTCGTATCAGTATCCATCTTAATGCTAAATATTCTCAATAACAGGTCACTGAATTTCTCGACTGATAATTCGTTCTCTGTAACGAATTCCAGACATAATTCTCCATTATCTGTCTCGCTTACATTGCCAGACATTCCCATAAACGCAGCAAATTCCGCAATCTGGCAATGCCTCGCGGAATCTGTTTTCTTAACTAACTCTTCTTTTACTTCTGATGAAAATGACATACTTAACCTTTTCTCTTAGAATCTTTCTCAATATCTCTATGCTCAACCTTGCATCCATACTCAGTCCTGCTTATAAGCTTATAGATTTCATTAGCAAGAGTAACTGAACGATGCTTTCCTCCTGTACAGCCAATTGCAATAACAAGACTGTTCTTTCCTTCCTTAACATAATTAGGCAGAAGGAACTTTAATAAATCATCTATCTTTTTCAGAAATTCTGTTGTCTCCGGAGCTTTCTTCACATAATCCTGTACAGGCTTATCGTTACCGGTAAGGTGTTTAAGTTCTTCAATATAATATGGATTAGGCAGAAATCTCACATCAAACACAAGATCTGCGTCTGCAGGTATTCCATATTTGAAACCAAAAGAAAGAACTGTAACAAACAGATTCTTGAAATTCTTATCGTCAAAGAATATGCCCTCAAGCTCTGCCTTAAGTTCCCTTGTAAGCATCTGACTTGTGTCAATGATAACATCTGCTCTTTTCTTTAAGAACTTAAGCTCATCTCTTTCCAGCTTTATTACATTATCTATTCTGTCATGATCATCCATTGCAAGCGGATGTGTTCTTCGCGTTTCCTTGTATCGCTTTACAAGTACTTCATCACTTGATTCAAGAAACAGAATTGTATAGTTAAAATGCTTATTAAGCATATCATCAAGCACTGAATCCAGCTCAGCAAGTGCGTGACCACTTCTTATATCTACACCAATGGCTATATTACTGTAACCATCATCACCAGCATTGGCAAGCTCTGCAAACTTAGGAATCAGAGAGATTGGCATATTATCGACACAATAATACCCCTCATCTTCTAATACATTAAGTGCTGTAGATTTTCCTGCGCCTGACATACCTGTAACAATAATCATCTTCATCTTATCATCTTCTCTTTCTTATCTGTCCTTAATTACTGGTCTGTTTAATTATAACAAGCCTTAGAATCCAACCTTTACAACTTCCAGTTCCAGCCCGACACCGAACTTTTCCATAACTTCACTCTTAATATAATCCGTAAGCTCGCATACATCCTTCGCAGTTGCATCGCCCTTATTGACAACGAATCCGGCATGCTTCTCCGATACCTGTGCGCCACCTCTTGCACAACCCTTAAGACCTGCATCCTCAATAAGCTTTGCTGCAAAATATCCTTCCGGTCTTTTAAATGTGCTTCCGGCACTAGGATACTCAAGTGGCTGCTTCTGCCTTCTCTTAGCTGCCAGCTCTGAGATATTATTTCTTATTATATCCGGTTCACCTTTTCTTAATTTCAAAGTTGCTTCAAGAACAATCATATTGCTTTTCGCTACAATACTTGTTCTGTATCCAAGCTCAAGTTCATCTGCTGAAAGCTCCCTGATAACACCTTCATCATCAATAACCTTTGCACTGACAAGAATATCCTTGAACTCCCCGCCATAAGCACCTGCATTCATTCTTACAGCACCACCTATGCAACCCGGAATACCTGTTGCAAATTCAAATCCAGCAATTCCATTAGCAGCAAGCTGATTGCCAAGTCTTGTAAGCTTCATACCTGCACTTGCTTTAACAAGCACTTCATCTGAATTATCCTGTGAATCCTGCAGAAACTCATAATCTGAAAAACCATCGCCAAGCTCAACTACAACTCCCCTGAAGCCTTCATCACTCACAAGAATATTACTGCCATTTCCAATAACAATATATTTAATGTCCGATTTTTTCAAAAATGCGATAACATCTGCTATCTGCTTTTCTGCCTGTGGTGTTACATAATAATCTGCAGCACCTCCGATTCTGAATGTAGTATGTGTCTTCATTAGTTCACCTGTTCTTACATTCCCGGCACCAAGCATTGATATTAATGCTTCTGATAACATTTTATTATCCATATAATCTCACTATCCTTAATACTAATTTCCAAGAATAAGCTTTGCTGCTCCATACATTCCTGCATCATTACCAAGAGCAGCCTTAACTATCTTAGTCTGTCTGCTCGCATGGAACACACATTCCTTATAATACTTATCAATAAGATTGATAAAATATTCCCCTGCGGCAGAAACTCCGCCACCAATTACAAATACCTCCGGGTCAACCATTCCCGCTGCACATGCAAGTCCTTTTCCAAGATACCTGCATACATACTCTGTTACCTGTATAGCAAGGGCATCTCCTCCCTTAGCCTCGTCAAATATAACCTTTGCCGATATGTATGGCACACTTCTTAAAGATGAAGGCATGTCACTTTCTGCAAGCATACGGTTAGCCGTTCTTACAATTCCAGTTGCAGAAGCAACCTGCTCAAGACAGCCCTTCTTTCCACAGTTACAGCTCTCAGTCTCACCTTCAACAAGTGGAAGATGACCTATCTCACCTGCTGCACCGTTAAATCCATAAATAGGCTTTCCATCAATAATAACTCCACCGCCTACACCGGTTCCAATCGTCACCATTACCATGCTGTTATATTCGCTTCCACCGCCTACCCAGAATTCTCCGAGTGCTGCCATATTGGCATCATTACCAATCTTAACAGGAATACCTGTAAGCTCAGACAGTGCATTGGCTGCATTAAATACTCCCCAGCCCAAGTTGATACATTTGTTGACAGTTCCATCCTCAAGACATGCACCAGGAAGTCCCATTCCGATTCCTGCCACATCCTCTGTTGTCATATTCATATCTGCAAGAACGCCCTTGATATACTCACTTATATCAGGCAGAATCAGGCTTCCACCCTCATCCTTTCTTGTAGGAATCTCTTCTTTTCTTAACAGCTCACCTTCTTCAGAAAATGTACCACATTTGCAGGTTGTTCCTCCAACATCAATTCCAAATATAATCTTACTCATCGTCATCCTCCCCGCCTCTCATAAGATTTTCCTGTACTCTTCTGTATAATTCCTTCGCTGCATTATATCCCATCATCTTCTGTCTGTGGTTGACCGCTGCTGACTCAACAATTACAGCAAGATTACGTCCTGGTCTTACCGGAAGCGTATGGCACACAACCTTATTTCCAAGATATTCTATATATTCTTCCTCCAGTCCAAGGCGGTCATACTCTCTGTCCTTGTTCCAGTCCTCAAGCTTGATAACCATATCAATTTCCTGAGTTTCCTTAACACTTTCAACACCGAAAAGTGTCTTGACATCAATAATACCAATGCCTCTAAGCTCTATAAAATACTTGGTAACTCCCGGTGCGCTTCCAACCAGAGTCTCGTCACTGACCTTTCTGATTTCAACCGCATCATCAGTTACAAGACGGTGTCCTCTTTTTATAAGTTCAAGTGCAGCCTCGCTCTTACCAATACCAGACTCACCTGTGATAAGTACACCTACACCATATACATCAACTAAAACACCATGGATTACGATACATGGTGCAAGCTGGACCTTCAGCCAGCGTATTACTTCTGCTGTAAATGAAGATGTTGCCTGGTCTGTCATAAGAAGAGGTATCTGATACTTAACCGCAAGTTCAATAATCTTAGGCTCTGGCTTTATACTCCTGCAGAATATAATACATGGAATATTACTTGACAAAAGCTGCATATATCTTTCATATCTCTCCTGCTCAGAAAGACTCGCAAGATAAGCATTCTCCACATTACCAATAATCTGTAATCTGTCATTATCAAACTGGTCATAAAAACCTGTAAGCTGCAAAGCCGGTCTGTTCACATCAGGCAGATTAAGCCAGATTCCTGACACATCTATCTGTGGTGTAAGATTAACAAGATTCATTTTCTGGATAACTTTAGATAACTTTACCCTCTCTTTACCATTATTCATATATTCTCTGCCTCCAAACTCATGTTTACGATTTCATATATCCTAAGTTTATCACAGACAAGCTCTAAATGCTATTATAAAAGTATTATCAATGAAAGAAATTGTATATATTCTCTGCCACATTTTCAGTAATACCATCAGCCTTCATAAGCTCATCCACTGATGCCTGCCGTATCTTTTCTATATCAAGAAAATGCTTCATAAGTGCCTTTCTTCTTACAGGTCCGATTCCTTCAATCGAATCAAGTACAGAAGATACCTGTGCCTTATCTCTTAAGCTTCTGTGATAAGTTATTGCAAATCTGTGTGCCTCATCCTGCACCCTTGTAATCAGCTTAAAGCCCTCGCTGTGCTTATCTATCGGTATCTCAATATTGTTATAATACAGACCTCTTGTGCTGTGGGTATCATCCTTTACCATACCACACACAGGAATATTAAGCCCCAGTTCCTTAAGTACATCAAGTGCAATATTCACCTGGCCTCGTCCGCCATCCATCATAATAAGGTCTGGATATCTCGAAAATCCATGACTATCCTCGAGTCCTTCCCGCTCACGCATACCCCTTGTAAAACGTCTTGTCAGAACCTCACGCATGCTCTTATAATCATCCGGTCCCTTTACTGTTCTTATCCTGAACTTGCGATAATCATTCTTCTTTGGTTTTCCATCCTCAAAAACAACCATTGAGCCAACACTTTCAACGCCATTTGTATTAGATATATCGTAAGCCTCTGCTCTGTGAAGTGTCCCAAGTCCAAGCCAGCCGGCAATCTCTTTCATAGCTCCTGTTGTCCTGCTCTCCTCACGCTTAATCTTCTCCGCATCCTGTGTAAGAACAAGCTGGGCGTTCTTATATGCAAGCTCAACCATCTTTTCCTTGTCGCCCTTCTTAGGTGTGACAATACTTACCTTGCGACTCTTTCTTGCACTAAGCCACTGTGCTATTGTATCCGCATCCTCTATCTCGTACTGCACCATAATAATATTAGGTATAAATGGAGTTCCGCCGTAATACTGTTTCATAAATTCCGAAATTATGTCGCTCTTAGAGTCACCTTCGGCAACCTTCATATGAAAATGATCTCTTCCAAGAAGCTTGCCCTGCCTGATAAAGAACACCTGCACAACTGCGTCCTGACCGTCACTTGCACACGCAATGACATCTCTGTCATTAACATCATCTGCTGTAATCTTCTGCTTCTGTGCAACCTGCTTGACACTCATTAACAGGTCTCTGTATCTTGCAGCTTCCTCATACTCCATCTTATCAGACGCTTCCTGCATCTGCGTTGTAAGCCTGTCCATAATCTTCTTGTAATCACCATTTAAGAAAGCTACAACCTCATCAATTCTTCTTCTGTATTCCTCACCGCTTACATATCCCTGACATGGTGCATCACACTGTCCGATATGATAATTAAGACACGGCCTGTCCTTGCCCTCATCTTTAGGCAGATTTCTGTTACAGGTTCTTACCTTATACAGTTTGCATAGAAGTTCAATAGTGTCCTTGACTGCTGCCGCAGAAGTGTAAGGACCGAAATACTTACCTGCTCCATGCTTCATCTTTCTTGCAAAAAGTACCCTTGGATACTCTTCACCAACGGTAATCTTAATAAAAGGATAACTCTTGTCATCCTTTAGCATGGTATTGTACTTAGGTCTGTGCTCCTTGATAAGATTGCACTCCAAAACAAGCGCCTCAAGTTCAGAATCTGTGATAATATACTCAAAGTACTGAATATGTGACACCATCTGCACAATCTTGGCAGACTTATTCCTGCTGCTCTGGAAATACTGTCTTACACGATTCTTTAAAATCTTCGCCTTACCTATATATATTATATTGTCCCACTTATCATGCATAATATAAACTCCCGGTTTTGCCGGGAGTTTCTTAAGCTCTTCTTCTAAATTAAACATACTATAAGCTTCTTCAATCCTCTGGCTTTCTTAAGTGCGTAGCTTCGCACCTGTCTTATAGTATTTATTATCCCAGTTATGTCAGCTTTGTCAACACATTTTACATTACCAAATCTGACCTCAAGGATTGTCTGCACTGCTTTCTCAAGTCCAATTCCCTGCAGGCTGCTTTCAGCTTCAATAATCCTGTATATATAATCCTGATAATCCTCGCTTGAAAGCCTTTCAAATCCTGAAAATGCCAGAAGCTTTTCAAGATAATTGTATAGCCTGAATAACTTTTTATCATCAGCTTTATCCGGATTAAGAAGTACATTTCTTGAGACAATCCTTAAAATGCATATTATAACCAGTACCATAACAATCAGTCCTGCAAATGCTGCAACAATATACCTGACATTGATATGTATTTTCCCTATACCTAATCCCTTAGATGTAGAAAATCCTGTTAATGAGTCATAATCATAATTATCCTCTGTACTGGTATTATCTGCCGTATTACCTACAGAACCGTTAAATTCCTGCATGCCATCATCTGTCTCAGAATCACTTTGTGTGGCTTCTGTAGATGCCTGTGTATCCTCCTCCGGCAAATCATCACCATATCCGGGAGTCGGGTCTATAGTAACCCATCCATATCCACTGATAAATACTTCAACCCATGCATGTGCTGAATTATCCATAACTATATAATTATCATAATAATCACTATTCTGTGTTCCTGAAAGGCTTGTATCAACTACATAACCGGCACAGTATCTTGTTGGAATTCCTGAACATCTTAAAATAACTGCTGCCGCCGTAGCAAAATATGTACAATATCCTCTTTTACTTTCATTAAGGAAATAATCAACTGCATTCCTGCCTTCAGGAACCTTCCCCGGACGCATTGTATATGAATAATTCTTTCTTAAATAATCGCATACATAATTAATATACTCTGCTTTTTCCACCTCGTTAGAAAATGTTCTGCTCTCAAAAATCTTTCCAACAGCCTCCCTGTCCTCATTTCGTACAGTAAGATACTGTGATTTGTTTACAAAATTTTCATATGAATCAAAAACATTGTCACTCCTGTACTTCTTCATCAACTGTCCCATCTGGGTATAATTAAGCAGGGTGCCATCTTTAATATAATATTCCACATCATTATTAAGTTCCGGATGCATTCCCTTGCTGTCCGTGAAAGTAGGTGAATAAAACTTCAATCTGTCAACCAGTGCCTGCTCATCCTTTTCCAGATTATATAATTTTTTTTTAGTAAGATTTAAAACAAAATCGTGTACATTATTTGTATAAGTATACTGCTTCTCCCTTGTATCTATCCATTTTGTCCAGTTATTAGACTCATATTCTCTTGCCTTAAAAAGACTGATATACTGCGTTGCTCCATTTGAAACAGTTTTATAAGTGCCGACTTCTTCATTATTATAATAAAGCTGGTCTATCTGTCCTATGCGTCCGTCACCAATTCCTACTGCCGCATTTACAGCCTCTTCATTAACGCTCTCCTCACTCCTGCCATCAAGGTCAACACCGAATTGGTCATAAGCAAAATCACTTACCATGTCTCTCGCATTTTCAAAAAAATCACTTCTTGAATATGCTGATTCTGGCATTATAATCAGAACAATGCCTGCTACAACAAAAGATGCTATCACCATAATATTTGCATTAGTATTGCGTTTTTTTCTTTTCCCCAGTGCCATTGAATCAAATATGAATAGAATACTAAACACGATGCTTATTGTAGGTGGAATGATTACTGCAGCAACAAAAACAGCTAATACAGGAATTACAATAATTAACGAAAACAGCATATTTGTAAATACATTAACTTCCAAGGCTGCCAGTATTGCTATAAACATAATCCACAGAATCAATGTGATTAATACCACATTTCCTGCATCTGCCTTAGAATATAACAATTCATCGGTTTGACCTAAATCTGCAGCTGCCTTGTCCATAAACATATATGTTATAGTCTTCGTTCCATTATAAATATTCTTTATATTGATAATGCCATATATACCTACAGGTACAAGCAATGCAACGAATCTGTGCCATCTTGAACCTGCAGATAATATGATTGTATCAAGCACAGAAAAAAGAGCTGACACCATCATAACCAGCCCAAGTCCTGCATAATTTTCTGTTACAGAAACGAATACCGACGAAACGCCTGCTGTCCCCAAAAATGTTATAAGTATACGCAATATTAATTTATTAGTATCAATAATCCGCCCTTTTTTCATGCATACCCTCTTATATGTTAATCATTATTGTCTGTTATAATAACCGGTTCGGAAATCATTTCCAGTTCTTCACGCTTATATAAATCCTGACACACTTTATTAACTGCATTATCACTACATTTAAGATGCATAATTCCCATAATCGCTGACATACAGCTCTCCCTGTCTGAAAACCTGTATTCCACGATTTCTCCAGCACCTTCATCCCAGCCTGCGAACTCACATTGTACCCCTGACTTTAAATACTCAAGTCCCTGTGAGAATGCCCGCTTATATATCCTGTTCATTCTTATAAGCTGTTTTTTACCAGACGCATATCCTGTATCCACAACTATAATTAATGTTTTAAACACATCATCATTGTACTCTTTAACTATAAAATCGTCCTCTGGCAGAATACTGCTTTTCTTCCAGTGAATAATTCTTGGACTGTCACCATCCCTGTATTCCCTGAGCTCGGTAATCTCATCACCTGCATTTTTAAAATGCAATGATATATTCTCATCATCCTTGCTGTACACACCATCTGTCCACTGAACCTGAACTGGTACATCTTCAGGAATTATACATACACTGCTCATTCCGACAAAATCTTTTTTCATATGAAAAAAACCCAGATAATCTGATATATCTATAGACTCAACTCCTATATACATATATCCACAGAAATCTGCCGGGAGCTCAATCACTCCGGCAGATTTTGATAATCCCGATTTAACTCTTATTGATGAATGAAATTGATCACCTGTATGATAATACTTATACTTTATATTGATTGTTCCATTAACAAAACTTAAATTGCTCTTGGCTCTCTTTATAAGCCTTATCTTTACTTTATTCCCCTGAACAACAATGTTTCGCTTTACCTGAAAGCTTATTCCCAGACCGGCAGCTGATAATACATACATTATCCATGAACATAAAGGAATAGCTATAATCAGCATAAGCATTATAAATACCTGATATTCGACATAAAAGATATTAATACCAAGCACAGTTAAAAGACAGCCAAGATATAGAATTTTCCTCTTCATATTAATTATCCTTACTACTATATCTTAGGAACAGGTATACCTTTTAAAATATCCTGTATCGCTTTCCCTGCCGCATCATTTCCAGCTGCTCCGGTAACATCCATTACCATTCTGTGTGCAAATGTCTCAACTATAATATTCTTAATATCTGATGGAAGCACATATGTATTTCCTCTTAAAAATGCTTCTGCCTTTGCCATTGCAATAGCAGCTATGCTTCCTCGTGGAGAAACGCCCTGAACAATGCCGTCCCTGCTTCTTGTTTTACTTGCAATCATGGCAACATAATTGTATATTGAATCATCAACATATATATCTGCAACAGCATTTCTTATTCCCTGTATATCCCCATTCTCTAATACACACTGTGACATATCTGCTCTCTTATAATTCTCAGATTGTGTCTTCATAATAACCACTTCATCCTCTATTGACGGATATCCCATTGAAAGCCTTATCATGAATCTGTCCATCTGTGATTCAGGAAGCTTCTGCGTTCCAATCGAACCAACTGGATTCTGTGTCGCAATAACCATAAAAGGATCCGGAAGGTCATATGTTGCGCCATCAACTGTCACCTTATATTCCTCCATTATCTGTAACAGAGCTGATTGTGTCTTAGGCGATGTTCTGTTAATTTCGTCTGCCAGAAGCACATTACACATGGTTGCTCCATGCTTGAATTCAAACTGTCCTGTCTGTCTGTTATACATTGAAAAACCTGTTATATCAGACGGCATAACATCCGGTGTAAACTGTATTCTGTTATATTCAAGGCCTAATGCATTTGCAAATGCCTGTGCCATCGTTGTTTTACCAACTCCCGGAATATCATCAAGAAGCACATGTCCGCCTGCAATAATAGCCATATACACTTTACAGATTACATCGTCCTTTCCTATAACAGACTTCTTAACTTCTCTTAAAACTGCTTTAGATTTTTTTAAGTAATAATTATTATCGTTCATTTTATCCCCCAAAAGCATTGTTTTATTTAGTATTAATGTCAAGCTCCAGTTTATCATATGGCATCTGATTAATTTTAACCGTCAGCATACCATCCTTATCAATCGTATATGTAACAGTAACATATATATCCGACTTTCCTGAAGCTATGTATGATTCCAGTGAATCACTTATTGCTTTATATATTCTCTCTTCTACAGAATACAGCCTTGTATTATTATAATACATCTCAACTGGTACATTACACATAAGGGTTGTGCCTTCACCAATAGACAATGTATCGGTTCTGTTCTGGTATGTTAATCCATCTATCTGTGATGCACCTGAGCTGAATCTTCCCCTGATATTACTAACATCTGCTGACTCTATATTACCATATAAAATCTGATAACTATCCTGTGAAATCTCAGCATCAGTACTATCATTATCTTTCACATAAACTCCATCCGGTCCGTCTGCGCTTCCTGTTGCAAGCGGATTCTGACTTCTCTTGTAAGAATCTTTCCTTACACTTGAATAATTATTAACTGTCGTTATAAATATTACCGCTGCTGCTACAGCTACAACAACCGGTATAATCTTCGTCACCTGAATACCTTGCCTTACTGGTTTTAATTCTACTATTTTATCACTTGTATGTATAGTCTTATCCTTAGAATCATTGAATAATTCGGATTTATCCAAAATTATATCTATCTGGTTTCTTATCTTTTGCTTATCTGGATATTTTATTCTACTCAAGATAATCCCACTCCTTTCTGACTCTTTTAAGCATCGCGTAATACCTGCTCTTCACTGTGCTTAGTTCAACCCCCTGCCTTGCACTAATCTCACTAAAGGTATAACCCTCATACACCTTTAGTCTGAAGGTCTCCCATTCACAATTCTTATGATGACCATACATCTTTTCCATCTCTTCATATGAAAGCTTGTCAAGCACACTTGTCTCCGTGCCTGCTCTTTCATCTGCTGTTTCAGGTACAGTATCATCCATAATCTGGGTAACAATACTCTCATGATACTGCCTGCTTCTGAAATAATCTGTGACCTTGTTGTCAGCAATTCTTGTAAGCCATGTCTTAAATGAAGCTTTTGCATCATTAAAGGTCCCCAACCCTTTTAATGCCGCAATAAATGTTTCCTGCGTGATATCCATCCCAATCTCTTCATCTTTAAGTTTAATATAAATGTGCTTATATACACATTTGTAATAACGGCTTACAAGTTCATCTGCCGCTTTTCTGTCATTATTATCAAGGATTCTTTTTATTAGTTCGACATCCTGACCTTTAGACAGCAAACCCATCTACTCACCCCCGGTTACTATGTATTACATACTAAAAACAATTATCTTTTGTTCTTTCATTGATATATACGGAACAACTTTTAAAAAGGTTTAAATAATTTTAAAAAATCCTTTATGCATAAAAATTTCTTACACATAAAGGATTATAACATACAAATATTACATTCAGCTTACAATTTAAGCCATTCCATTAACAGTCTTATATTTATAAAGCATTTCTGCATGATTCTGCTCCTCAATCTGGATATCAGCAAGAATCTTTCTGATGGCTGTATCGGCAAAATTAAACACATTAGTATTATACTCTCCCGATACAAGTTTTTCAGAACCAATACTGTCTGTTGCTAAAAATGCATCGCTTTCCTTATCCTCTGACTTACTCATCACATCATATGTTGCCTCAGGCTCATACTCTTTTCCCTCACAGTCGTTGCAGTCACATTCAGGAACTTTTCCCTCAAGAATCTGTCCTAATGTGTCATAATGCTTCTGCTCATTCTTCTCTAATGTAGAGAATAGCTCCTTCAACACAGGATCTTTCGCATCCTGTCCATACTTCTTGTACTTCTTGATACAGGTCTGCTCCTGAGTCTGTAAATCCTTAATCGTAGTCTTTTCTTTTTCATTCAATGCCATAATAAAAAGCCTCCTGATAATTAATACAACCGTATTATTACCAGAAGGCTTAACATTTATTCTTATATGTAATTATTAGAAGTCAACTTCTGTATCATAGTAGCAGCATGTAAGAAGCTTCTCCATCTCTTCCTGACTTGGCTGACGTGGATTAGAACCTGTACATGCATCAAGGATAGCATTGGCTGCGATGTCGTGTAACTTAGCCTTGAATTCTTCCTCTGATACAAATCCTGTCTCTGCTGGGAGACCACCCTCACCATAATTCTTGATGCAGTGAGGAATATTAAGATCATCATTCATCTTTCTTAACATAGCGATAAGATTGTCAATCTTCTCATCCTGTGTATTACCGCCAAGATGTAAGAAATCTGCGATAAATGCATATCTCTTAGCTGCTGTCTCATCCTTGGCATTGAACTTGATAACCTTTGGAAGATACATAGCATTAGCTGCACCGTGGATAATATGTCCGCCTTCAAATGCTGCACCAGTCTTATGTGCCATTGAATGAACAATACCAAGTAATGCATTAGAGAATGCCATACCTGCAAGACATTGTGCGTTGTGCATTGAATCTCTTGCTGCCATATCTCCGTTGTATGATTTAACGAGATTAGCCTGAATCATCTCCATAGCATGAAGTGCCAATGGATCTGTGTAATCACAATTAGCTGTTGATACATAAGCCTCGATTGCATGTGTCATGGCATCCATACCTGTATGTGCTACAAGCTTAACTGGCATAGTCTCTGCAAGCTCAGGATCAACAATAGCAACATCAGGAGTAATCTCGAAATCTGCTATAGGATACTTAATACCTTTCTCATAATCTGTAATAATAGAGAATGCTGTTACCTCTGTAGCTGTTCCTGATGTAGATGAAACTGCACAGAAATGAGCTTTCTTACGAAGCTTAGGAAGACCGAATACCTTGCACATATCTTCAAATGTTGTATCAGGATATTCATACTTAATCCACATTGCCTTAGCAGCATCAATAGGAGAGCCACCTCCAATAGCAACAATCCAGTCTGGCTCGAACTCTGTCATAACAGCAGCGCCCTTCATAACAGTCTCAACTGATGGATCAGACTCGATACCCTCGAAAAGCTTAACTTCCATTCCTGCTTCCTTGAGGTAATCCTCTGCTTTCTGAAGGAAACCGTTACGCTTCATAGATCCGCCACCAACGCAGATGATAGCTTTCTTTCCTTCAAGTGTCTTGAGGGCTTCCAAAGAACCCTTTCCATGATACAAATCTCTTGGTAAAGTAAATCGAACCATAATAAAACCTCCGTACATAAATATTTGATTGTTAAATTATAAACAAACCCTATGCTTTTATTATAAGCTTGCCTATATAATAATTCAAGTAAATTTTATTATAATTTTTTGTAAATATTCCATGAACATTTATATTTTTATTTTGCACTTTCCATCATGTTTATCAGTTCTTTTATCTGCCTATCAGATATTTGGGCATGACCTTTACAATTATATGTTGATTTATCAGATTCAGCCTCAAACAAATACATTCTATTCTCGTTATTTGAAATCTTAATTTTTATTTTATTATTAAAATCTACCACAATATCATAAGATTCTGCTGTATCAACAACAGGCACTGAATTCTTGTAAATATTACTGACATACTCTGCTATTTTATGAATATTCTGCTTATCATCAATTGAATATGTTTTGTCATCATAGTCAACATTAATCGTCTTACAATACAGCTCAAATCTCGATATACCAACTTTAGGTTTATCCGAATTCAATTTTATAATTATGGCAGCTATTGCTGATATAAACAATATCAGACAAAATATAATTTTTATTATAATTCTTTTTTGCATATGTACCCCCTAAATATATACGAAAAGCATTTCTAAAAGTTTTCATTTACAACTACAAGTTTCTCTTAAACAACATATAACTATCTGCTGTTCCAGTCTGAATCCTATAATAACAAGTCTCCTCTTTTCCATCATTATATATAACTTTTGCCTCTATAAGTATGGCATTAAGCATGTCATTTCTTTCCCTAAGTACCGTATCTGATGATTGTTTATTCATATACCATGAATATGTACTTGTTGGAAATTCCATATACAATATTAAATCCAGTTCTTCCTGCTCTGCTCCCGATATCTTTTTACTTTGCGTCTTAATAACCTTTTTATCAAGGAATTCCTTAAGCTGCACCTCTCTCTTTTCAAACTGCACACGTGCATTATACGCAGTGTATTCTATAAACTTTACAGACTCTTTATCATACAGCACTGGCCACGAAAATCCCATTATATAAAGATATGATGTATCTGTGTCATGTACATCCTGTTCTACAGACCTGCTGTTTATCTTGAATTCACCCACTTGTTCCCAATCTTCATATGTATATTCTTTTTCAGGATACTCCACCTCCTGTCTGGCTAAACGGCTGCTGTCACTTGCTGTCTTGTCACTCTCCTGTACTTCTTTATTCTTACATCCAGCTGATACACAGCCACATATAATCATTATCATTATTACAAACTGTTTAATTCTCATACATTCCCCTCACATAATAATACATAATATAGCAGTATTAATAACTATAATCAGAGGTATTCCTTTCCCCGAATTCTTTTTAAAAATGTGCCTTGAAGCGAATACTGTTTCAAGTCCGACTGCTACTGCGAATAGTATCTCCTCTGCCATGAGAATAAGCATATACTGGCTTATCGTTATATTCCTGAATACCTTTGCTGTATTCATATAAGTAAGGCTTATAAGCGGTGCATTAATATATGGCATACCATATGCCTTATACATTATTATCATTTCGATTATATACAGTAAAAATGCACTTGCCCCCACCAATATGCAGACAGCAGCAGCCTTAACTGTATGTTCCCATCTTCTTCCTCTCTTAGACGAGCCAATAAGCATATTCATTCCGTTCTTATATTCCACTGAGCTTTCAGTCTCTGCAATAAGAACAACTCCAAATCCGAGTATAATATATATAAGCAATTTTCTCGTTGCTCCTTTACTGCCAAATATCTGGTCGTATCCCCGTTGTGACATAACATACGCATCTATTCCGTACTGCTCTTTTATCTGTGAAACATATTCAATCTGCTGCATATATTCGCTCATGTTATCAAGCAGTCTCGTAGCATCCATGAGGTTGTACACATATCTGCTTACATCATCCTCACTAAGTTCTCCCCTCTCATACTGTTCTCTTGCAGCATCCAGCTTTGCCTGTGCCTCATAAACATCATTTTGTCTCTGCTCTATAAGACTGGTAAATCCACTGTAATCCCTGCCACCATACTGCTGATAATATTCATCACGCTTCTTTTCATCTTCAGAATATGCTATTTTCTGGTTATTACATATAAATATTGTTATAAACACAACAACACATATTACAATCCAGCCTCTTGCTGTTATTAAAAATTTGTACATTTCTTTCCAGAAATGCGGAAGTCTGGACAAAATCCTTTGAACTCCATGTCCGATTTTTTCAATCATTTTTCCTATAAAGCCAGCACTTCTTCCCGGACGGATAACCTTTCCAAGTAACGCAAGAAATATTGCTGATATTACAGCTATAATAATACACACCATGCACAGCACATTTACCATGCTCACAGGAACACCTGCTATCATGATATTATCATACTTCCTGAGTATATTGCTTACATCCATCACATTTATTATATTAATCTTCTTGAAAATTCTTAATCTGCCCTGCATTGATATATTCTGGTATGCAAATGCTTCCGCTCCGGCAATTATACCCACCAGCACAATTGAACTGATTCTTTTCCTGCATAATGCAAATACGAGTGATATAACAAGCACTATTGCAATAACTATCAAAGATATAATCATATATCTTATAAAAAGATATGTCATTACGCTTATCGGATAAGTGAAATTATTATACCCTTTCAGACACTGTACAGGTGCGATAAGGAAATCCCAGCCACCATACACCACAAGCATAGAGACAAGACCGCATAACTGCATAATCAGTGATACAAATAAAGCACCCAATCCGACTGCAGCAGTGTCCTTAACTGCAAGTCTTATTCTTCCATTGACAGCAGTATAGATAATCTGCCACATTCCATTATCCCTGTATTCGTAAATGTTATAAATAATATATATCATCAACGCAAGAACAACATAGATAGAAATATCATTCTTCAGAAACTGCTCAACTGCCCTACTGTTTAATTCCCTAACCTGTACATTTTCAATCCTTTTATAATCATTTTCCGTTTTATTGATATTAGCTATTGATTCTGATGTACCGAACACACTGAATTTTTTCATATTCGAGGCATTTGTAATAACTGCTTTGACACTTTCTGTATATCCATCAATATAATCAGACTTTTCCTTGTATTCCTTTGCAAGTCTCTTAAATATTCTTCTATCATCCTGTGCCAGTTCGTCAGCATGCTGCTGTATCTGTTCATCTGTATGCCCATTAATCAGCCAGTTGTACTCTCTTACTTTAATCTTATAATTATCTATTCCACAGTCTGAAAAGTCCCCTGCAAAAACAGCCACGACACATATACATGCCGCAGCCAGAATTAGCAATATTGTTTTTCTATTAAGCAGTCTCCCCAGTTCCTTCATCTACCTAAGCTCCTTAATATCCCCTTTTTCAATGTTGCTCTTATCAATATATACAATTCTATTATTCACAGATGAGAACATAAACATCTTCCTGCTGTCCCCGTGCATAATTGAAAATATCTTTTCCTCGTCTGGAATCGTTCTCTTTGCTATAAGCTTTCCATCTAAGCCTAACTGATATATCGTATAATCAAGTGAACTGCTCTGTTTGTTAAAATACATTGCCATACTCTTATATCCTTCATCATCCATCCAGATATAATTTCCGTCAAATGTTATATAAAAATATCCTGTATCATTATCACTTTTATATATGCTTTCTGACTTGCCGCTGCCAAGATCATATTCATATATCGTTCCATCTCCAAGCCCGCTGTAATACAGCTTGTTATTATCTGCATCTATACAGTAACTATACACATTCTTGTCAAGCAGACATTCAGTATTTTCCCCTGTAATTCTGAATATTCCTTTTCCTTCCAACGAATATAATCCCTTATCATCTTTTGAAACAGATGTCTTTAAAAAAAATGTGTCACTGCCATATGTTTTAAGTGAATTAATTCCTATCCCATATCCCGTTTCTTCATATATTTTATCGCTCAAACCCGTATCAAGATTAAATCTGTGCAGCCTTACTGTTACATTACCTTCTATATCTCCCGTTATCTCTTGAGATACATATGCATATCCATCATTGAAGCACATTGACACACTATCCTGTCCACTCAGGACGCATATGCTTCCAAGGTCTGTTCTCTGTGTTCCATCAGCACTTATCCGTACAAGATTTCCCTTGGAACTTATCATATATATGTACGAATTATAGTAATACAACTCACTTTTAAACTCACTTCCTGAAATATATGCCATGCACTCTTCTCCATCATGCCCACATTGTGGTTTATTACATAACACAATGCTTTCTTCTGACTTATCATCATAAAACATAAGATTATCAGCTGATGCGCCACATTTATCAAGGTAATAATATCCTGAATCACATCTTGCTGCCTTATGCATGCTTTCAGAAAAATATGACTGCGTATTATCAAGCTTATCACTTCCTACTGTTATCGTATTCCCTGTTTTCCCCTTACATGACACAAGCAAAACTGACATTATAACAATTAATCCTGCTGCTATTCTTCTCATTGTAATCCCCCTTAAAGTTACTACATCTATAGCTAGTTTAATTAACTATAGATATTATGTCAAGCGTAAACAACCAAACCGGACACTATTAATCATGGTCTTGGAACACAAAGCATTAAAAGAATTGTTGACAGTTACGATGGCATCCTGCAATAGTTTTGGCATATTCTGCAATATATGGCATATTCGGTAATATACGTCACATTTGTATCGGGTAGTTTTGGCACATTCGGTAATATATGGCACATTCTGCACTTGACAACATAAAAAAATCAGGGATTCCAGTTATATTTAATAACCGAAATCCCTGATTTTATTATATTAATTCATCATTAATATTGATTTTCTTATATTGTTATATCTTCTTAGAAAAGGCTCTTAACAGTATTAACTACATTCTCTACTGTGAATCCGAAATGCTCGAATAACTGGTTAGCCGGACCTGAAGCTCCGAATGTCTTCATGCAGATTACCTTACCGTCAAGTCCTACATATCTGTACCATCCGAAGTCTGAAAGTGCCTCAACTGCAACTCTCTTTCTTACACTCTTAGGAAGGACTGATTCCTTGTATTCGTCTGACTGCTTCTCGAATACGTCCATAGATGGCATACTTACTACTCTTACATCTATTCCTGCATTCTTAAGCTCTGCCTTTGCTGATACAGCAAGGTTTACTTCTGAACCACTTGCAATGATGATTCCATCCGGAGTCTCTTTATCTGAATCCTCAAGAATATATGCTCCCTTAAGTGCTTCCTTTGATGAACCTGCCATCTGTGGAAGGTTCTGTCTTGTAAGAACTAAAGCTGTTGGCTCGTCCTTAGATTCAATAGCATATTCCCATGCAAGTGCTGTCTCTGTTCTGTCACATGGTCTGAATACTGTGAAGTCCGGCATTGAACGAAATGCTGCAAGCTGCTCAATTGGTTCATGTGTAGGTCCATCCTCACCAACTCCGATACTGTCATGTGTAAATACATATATAAGTGGAAGCTTCATAAGTGATGTAAGTCTTGCCATTGGCTTTGTGTAATCACTGAATACGAAGAATGTTGCAACGAATGGTCTTAATCCACCATGAAGTGCAAGTCCGTTACCAATTGCTGCCATAGCCTGTTCTCTTACACCAAAGTGAAGGTTAGTTCCTGCATAATTCTCCTTAGAGAAATCTCCTGCATCCTTCATGTTAGTCTTATTAGATGGTGCTAAATCTGCTGAACCACCAATAAGGTTAGGCATGAGATTCTTAATCATGTTAAGAATTGTTCCACTTGAACTTCTTGTTGCTTCTGCCTTCTCTGGCTTCGCAAGGTATTCCTCAGAATTGAATAAATCGGACATATCACATCCATTGTAATATTTATCCCAGAGTTCCTTCATCTCAGGGAACTTCTCACAGTATTCAGCAAAGAGCTTATTCCATTCTTTCTCTGGCTCAGCCATTCTTGCTGCTATCTCTTTATAATGGTCATATACTTCCTGTGGTACTTCAAAATCACCCTTGCATGGCCAGTTAAGATTTTCCTTAAGTGCTGCAACATTATCAATACCAAGAGGCTCACCGTGTGCGCTTGCCTTACCCTGCTTTGCAGGACAGCCGAATCCTATCAGTGTGTTAACCTTGATAAGTGATGGTCTTTCTTGATCTGCCTTGGCTTCTTCAATAGCCTTGCCGATAGCTTCAATATCATTACCATCAGCAACTTCGATTGTCTGGAAGCCAAATGCTTCAAATCTCTTCATTACATTTTCTGTAAATGCAATATCTGTGCTTCCTTCAATTGATATATTGTTAGAATCATAGAATACAATAAGCTTTGAAAGACCTAATGTTCCTGCAAGTGAGAAACACTCTGATGAAATACCTTCCATCATACATCCGTCTCCACCAAGTACATATGTGTAATGGTCAACTACATTGTATCCGTCTTTATTGAATACTGATGCAAGATGTGCTTCTGCCATAGCCATACCAACTGCCATAGCCATACCCTGTCCAAGAGGTCCTGTTGTAGCCTCAACACCAACTGTGTGACCATATTCCGGATGACCTGGTGTCTTAGAACCCATCTGTCTGAAATTCTTCACATCATCTAAAGAAAGATTGCCAATTCCAAGTAAATGGAACAATGAATAAAGAAGCATTGATCCATGTCCGCCAGAAAGAACGAATCTGTCTCTGTTCTCCCATTCTGGATCAGCCGGGTTGTAATTCATATGGTTAGTCCATAATTCATAAGCTGTTGGTGCAGTTCCAAGTGGAAGTCCAGGATGTCCTGAATTAGCCTTCTGGATTGCATCTGCTGACAATACCCTGATTGCATTAATTGACATTTCATCGATGTTAATCATATTTTCCTCCCTGTGTAAGCACATCTGTGCATAATATTATAAGTTATCTGTCTTTAAAATCTGCCTCTGTCAAGAATATAACATCACCATTCTCGCTTCTCTTCTTCTTAAGTCCGCCAAAGAATCTTCTTGATGCTCTTCTTTCAGAGTTGACAATTGCCTGATTGATAATTTCCTTGATATCATCAAGTTTAATATTATCATTCACATTATGAAGTTTGTCAATCTTAAGATACAGTTCTAGTAATGCATCATCATCAACCTCATACTGTCTCTTTCTTGCGAATCTCTTCGCCATCTCAACAAGCTCATTAACTGTGTACTGCTTAAGAACAATTCTGTGATTGAATGTCTTGGTAAGCTCAGGATTAAAGTTGATAAGAACATTCATGTCTGTATCTGAATCTTCAAATATGACAATCATTCTTTCTGTATCCTGTTCAAGACAGTTAAGCAGTTCATTAATTCTCTTAGGCTGGATTGTTCCTGCGCCTTCAACGATAAGAGCTGTTCCCTTAAGTCTTCCCATTGCCTTGGCAATACCTCTCTGGTTAATACTCTCTCCTGATGTCTTAGCAATCTTCTTTGGCTGGTCTGGATATAAAGTATTAATAGCTCTTATTATAGTTCTTGCAAGGTCTGTCTTATCAGAACTTGAATTACCAGAAATAAGAATATTTCCTGATGCTGATGAATTCATCTGCATTTCATCGTCAATTGTATCGAAAAGATCAGCTAACTGTTCCTCAAGTCCTGGCATATCTCTGTACTTTCTGAATATCTTTGCCAGCTCTCCTGTAAGCTTCTTCTCTCTCTGCTCAGTTTCTTCAATCTCTTCTTCCATAGTCAATGGCTGTTCTTCTTCCTGTCTGGTGAATGGAATTACTGTTTCTTCCGGCTCAACACCTGCAGCTACCTCATCTAGTACAACAGCCTCCTCACCTTCTTCTTTATTGTCTTTATTATCAATATCTTCATTCATAATTGAATTGATATCTGAAATCATTGATTCTGACACAGTTGGTATCTGTGCTGTAACTAAAGGAATATCTTCATTCTCTATAGCAGTTGCTGCCTGCTCTAGTCTCGCTGCAGCCTTACCTGTTCTTATTGCAAGATCCATTCTCGCTGAATCAACTGCCATCTGTGCAAGAGCTGCTCTCTTTGCTCCTTCCTTATCAATCTCCTTACCATCAGCCAGTGCTTCTGCTTTCTTCTGCTCTACGAGCTTTTCATAAGCTGCACTTTTCTCGTCTTTCTCATCAAGATAACGCTCAAGCTCTGACTTGGAAAATTCCTTAGTATCCTGCTTGCCATACTTTTCTTCTCTTACAGACTGCATCCACTCTGTTATATCCATCTGGCCTTCAATCTGGTCATCATCTTCCTGAGCTTCTGCATCATCATTAACAACCTGTTCAGCTACAGGAGCCGGAGTCTTAACCTCCTCTGCAGGCTGTTCTTCCTTATTCTTAGAAGCTGGTACAAATGTCTTAACATCGGCATCTTCTTCCTCATCACCGAACAAGTCACTCATCTTGGCAGCAAGCTCTTCTTGAAGATTTCTTGTATCATATAAATTGTTATATTCAGGTACAGGAACATTAATATCTATATTCTCTGCTTCCTTATTGATTCTTTCCTCAGCTTCTTTTCTCTGTTCAGCTTCGTCTTCTTTATTGATCTGCTCATAGTTATCAGCTAACTTCTGCTTTGCATTCTCAATAAGCTCCTTAAGTGAGACATTTGCCTTATTAATCTCGCTTGAGAAATTCTTCTCTCCATCTTTGCTAAGTGTCTCAGAAACCTCTGGCTTCTCCACCTGAGGAGTCTCTATCTTAGACATAACAACAGAGCTGTCATTAGTATTATCTGCATCTTCATCCTTATTCAGAGCTTTCATTAAAAATGCTTTGATATCATCATTCTGGTCGTTCTGTACAAGGTCTATTGAAAGAGGTCCTTCCTCCTGTTCCTTATCATATTCAGGAACATTAAGACTTACCTCTGGTGCAGGCTGTTTACCAGATGCTTTCTGTTCTTTCTCATCTTCTTCACGGAAAACATCTTCAACTTCATCTCTCTTAAGATTAGCAAGCTCCTTCTGCTTTGCAAAAAGCTCTTCCTTATTAGCTTCATCATCGCTCTTTCTCTTCATGACATCATCTAAGATGCCCTTCTGTGTCTTAGTAAGAACAACACCAAGCTTTTCCTTTAACTGGACTGCCTTCTCAACATATGTACCGTCCTGAAACCACAGAACGATATTATCACATGTCTTAATACATTCTTCTTTTCTTCCAGTCTTATAATATAGTCTTGCAAGCTCATACATATACTTTTCATCAATCTCATGATCTCTGTATTCCTCTAAGATACTTACAAGTTCATTATCTGATGCCTTCTGTGCCTTTCTGAGATCATAATACAGAATGAATCTGCTTACATCATGCTGTGAAGATTTGCTGTATTCTTCATAAAGCTCGTTGGCATTATCAAAATCTCCAACTTTAATAAAGAATTCAGTAAGCTTATATACAAGCTTTCTTCCTCCGAGGTTTCTATTATAAGCAAGAATAGCCATATCTCTTGCTTCTTCATAATCCCCGACTGCTTCCTGTACATTAATGGCTGTGGCAAGTGCCTGCCAGTCCTTAACCTTGGTCCAGTTAATATCCTTAGCTATGGCTGCTGCCTCTGCATATTCTTTTTTCGCTGCCAGTTTCTTAATCTGGTCTATCTTAATTCCTAATTCGTATTTATTCATAAATATATATTCCTCATTCCAATGCTTACTCGTTGAATGTTGTGAATAATCTAATTGTCGTATTTTACAACTCATTAAAGTTTAGCACAGCCTAAGTTCATTGTAAACCGAGTTCACAGAATTGTTACAAATATGTTACAAAAAATCAAATGTAGCCTGTTCGTAATCCATTCTTGTGTATTCCAATTCTGATTCCTTCGTGCTGCTGTAATAATCAACAACCACAGTCTGCTGCCTTGAATCTACCAGCTTCTGACCAAGTATGTAATTAACATCGAATCTTCCTGTAATAGCAGGAGTTGCACCTCTTGCCGGAACAATAAGCTGGACATGATTAGTTGCAAGCAGCTTGAATATTGGCTCCCATATATATATATCCTTTGCCGCACCAAACGGGTTATCGATAAATATTGTCTTACCCTCAACACCTTCATTGCCTGAAGAATTCATATTAGATATGTAGTTGATAATCGCAATAAGGAACTGGATATATATACCCTGTGACTGTCCTGTTGAGCCAACCGCTTCCTCATATCTTAAGTAACGGCTCTGGTCCTTGATTCTCTCTCTCTTATACAGATTAATTCTGATTGAATTCATGTCTGTGACAATAACTGAGAAAAGTCTCTTCCATGACAGTCTGTTTCTTATATACTTGAGTCTTTCCGCAGGCTCTTTAAAACTTTCCGCCATGAATACAGTTTCATCAATATATTCAGACATCTTTTCCTTATATAATTCTTCCTTTATATAAGGAATCTGCAAACTGATTATTGCAATCTGTTCTCCGTCAAGATTGATATTAGACAACTGTGGCAGACGGTCAAGCTCAGTCTTAATGTTACTGCATGTCTGGATACAACGATTTTCGAAGTTATCCTTAATCATCTGCATATCCTCTATACCCTTGGCAATGCGGTCTTTTTCTAACTGTATAAATGTGTTCGTCTCATTTAACGATTCAATCATACTTCTGGTCTTAGCCACATTTTCAGGAACATTAAGCGATATCCTTACTTCATCTGCAAGCTCGACTGCATTAAATCCGTTAAGCAGGTCAATAAGCTTAGATTTATTCTTATTAAATTCATCAACCTTCTTATACTCTAATCTGGTAACTGAAGCATATTCTTTATGAACAGCCTCATATTCTGTAAGATTAGCTGTAATTCCTTGTGCATCCTCAGGACGGAATTCTTCTGGAACATGCATGCCCGCATCAGACACGATTCTTTCAAGGTCTTTTCTGCATACAAGAATGTCTTTTAATGAATCAGACATCTGTCTGCGTGTCTTTTCCTGAACCTTGGTGTTATCCTCTAACTTCTTGATAAGTACCTTGTGCTGTGTAATGAATCCATCTGGGTCATCGCATGGGAATTCATTAAAGCTTCCATAATTATTCTCAATCTGGTTAATACCATGTGCGATACTTCCCTCAAGTCTATTAAAAAGTGCTTCCTGTGACTCAAGCTCTTCCCTTACAGAATCACTGCTCTTCACAAGATTATTAAGAGCATCCTTGGCATTCCTTAACTGCTGTGAACCTGCTGCCATAATCTCACCTGCTTCATACTTTGCCTTAATATCGTCAAATGTATAACCTCTGTACTCTATTGCATCACGACATTTGTTCATAGATGCAGACAGATGGTTCATCAGCGCCTGCTTATCTGCAAAGTCACTGTTCTTCTGTGAAAGTGCTGTCTTTAATCCGGTGAATCTGCTCTCTATTTCATCCTTATCAAGACGGTATGTATCGTCATCGATTTCTATTGAAACATTTTCATCATAATAAGGTGCGTACTGCTCCTCCCATGACTTAATGATTTCATCATATGCCTTTCTTGTACTGTCCTCGAAATCTCTCGCACTATCATACTCTGAATTAGCAGAAGCTGCTGCCTCCTCGCACTCATATATGCGGTTCCTTGCACTGTCCACATCAGCCTTCAGTCCCTTTAAGCGCTCATACTTCTTATCTATAGAAGAATTCATCTCCATAATACGCGAGAGCAGGCTGCATGCTGTTTCCTTCTCTTCTATATCATCTCTTGTCTGTGCGAGGTTCCTTGAAAGCTGCTCTTTAACCTCATTTAACACACTTCTCTTCTTCTCAGCCTCAATAATTGCAGCCTCGCTGTCAGCAATCTTTAATCTGATTGCTTCTGCCTCGGACGCATCCACATTTCCAGACGCAGCATTATATACAAGTGCAAATGTATAATCATTCCACACAAGCTCCATTCTGTCGGCCAGCTTTCCTGCCTGCGCCTTATGCGACTCAAGCTCCTCCTGTGCAAGCTTAATCTGTGTCTCAAGCTTTGCCTCATCACGCAGGAACGACATATCCTTTAATGCGAATACAATCAGGTCTTTGTTAATCTCTAACTTAGTATCAATAAGCACCTGCTCGCTTATAACAGGATAAGCAGCCACACCCTTGCCAAAATCCTTAAGCATCTCATCTGCTTTGATTCTCTCGAAATCGTTCTTTATTATAAATGCGTACTCAATGAAAGGTGTTCTCTTTAATACATCTCTCTTCTGTCCTGCATTCAGGGTTGCGAACCACTCATGACCCTCAACAACATCTGAACCATACTGGCTCTCAAGGTATTCCTTAAGCCTGTCTCTTTCAGGACTCTTACAGATATATGTTCCCTTTCTTGCATTGTCAATAAAGCTATCAAGTTCCTGGGCTGCCTTACACTCTTCTGTATATTCACTGCGCATCTTCTGGTAAGTCTCAAGAATAACCGAAAGCATTGCCTCGTCATTATCTGCACTATATATTTCACGGATTTTGCCCATGCGCTCGGCATCTGCATTACCAGCTTCATCAGCCTTTTCAAGCTTTTCTGACTGCTCAGCAAATATATCAATAAGCGCTTTATTGGCAGATATTGTCTCATTAAGTGACATTAACTGCTGCTGCACATCATTGAATTTTTCGGACATTCTTGTCTCTTCATTCTTTAACAGTTCTTTATCCCTGAATGACTTGTCATATTCTTCAGACACATTTTCACATACAACAGTTCCTGCCTCTGATAAAGCTGCTCCAAGCTGTGTCTGTAATTCCTGTATCTCATTCTCAAGATTATCCGAAAGACTGCCAAGACCTGCCGCCTCTTTGTCAGCATTTCTAAGGTTATCCTTAGCCTCTGATAATCTGACTTCCAGAGCCTTAACACGGTTAGCTGCTATATCAAGCTTTTCTTTAAGTCTTCTGGTCTCTGTCTCATAGAATTTTCTGTAACCTGCAGCAAGTATCTTTAACTCTGCTGTTATATCCGTATCTTCTCTTAATCTGTTATCTATCGCAATCTGAAGTCCTTTATAGGACTTCTCGTATTCTGCATAATCTTTATAATCACCCGCAGACTCCATCAAAGAAAGCTTTCCTCTTGCCTCTTCAATTGCCGCGTTCTTGAGTTCAAGTGCCTTTCTTGTCTCATTAACAAGGCTCTCAACTCCTGCCATCGAATTCTTTTCAGACATAACCTCTGCAACTGCTATAGCTTCCTTCTCGTGTGCAAGCTCATCATACATCTTAGTGATAAGGTCATCCTGACTCTTAAGTTCCTTATCCTTCTTATCACTTTCCCGCATAGCAACAAGAAGCAGGTCATATAGCTGCTTCTCTATTTCTTCTTTTCTGTTGTAAAATGCTTCATATGTCGACAGATATTCTTTAAAACTGTCGATAGCTGCAATCTGGCTGTCATATGCTCCAAGCTGTGAGTGTTTCTTTGAAAGCTCCACTAACTTGTCCTTAATATCCATAAGAGTCTGAGCCATCATGCCCTCATCATTATCAACTGACAGCTTGTTATTGAAGGATTTCTGGATAATCTCCTCTATAAGCAGATCCTCAACAACCTTACGGCTTGTCTTATAATTTGACTCGAAATATGTTCTTACATGTCCCTCTGTCTTGTTAATTCCACGCACAATTTCCCATGCACTCTCATATATTCCGTAGTTGCTTATGAAGCTCTGGTAATCACCTTTTCTGTCAAATATCTTAACAACATATTTGTACCCGCCCTTCTCAAGGTCACGAAGATAAGCCTTAAGTCCGTTATATGTAATTCTCTCTCCATTACTTACAAGTGGAAGATTCTTAATATCGTTATCGCCAAACTCCCTGTAGAATATGCAGTAATTAAAGTATTCAACACTTGCTGTCGGTGTAGCTGTCTGTTCCTGTCCATCCTGATTCTCATCGTCTGTGCCTCTTCCCTTTCTTGCACAGAAACCAGTTGTCATGAACCTGAAACCATCCTTCTGATAACATGGATCTAACTTCCACTCAACCAAAGAATGAATACATGTATTACCGCTTCCCTGTCTGAAAAGCTTCTCTATCGGCTGCTTGTCATCAAGTGTGCAGTTAGGAAGCATATTCTGCATAAGAAGCAGCATAAGCAGGCTCTTACCACCGCCATTGGCAAGGTCATATATAGTATTCTGGCAGTTGAAGCGCATCACGAAATCGTCGTACACCTGTGTACCGAAATTATATTTAACATTATTAACTCTGATTCTGTTAATCTGTGGCATCGCGTCCTCCATTCATAAGTTCGGCAAATCGTCCTCTGTAATCATCAAAATAATTCTCTATAAGACTTCTGAATCTGTCTGTCGGATAATATCTGTCCTGACTCTCAACTAAAAGTTCCTGTGCAACGCAGAAATTAAGCACAAGCTTTACCATACCCGACTTTGAATTTCTTGCTGCTCTCGCTCCTGTCTGATCCTCTACTGTTGTCACCGGAAGCTCGTCCCATGTAAGTGCTATCTGCTTAAAGCTGTTCTCCTCAACCTCATCAAGCACAAGCCCTGCGCTCTTATCGACAATACCACCTGTTGTCTTATCAACATTTTTAATGATGTCCTCAAGTCTTATGAACTCAGCATAAGTTGAACTCATTGTATCTGAATAAAACTCTGTTATTATGTTGTAGATTATGAAATACGCAAGATATAATTCTTTATTAACTCTTAATCCAAGTACATTTCTTAATTCCTCGTTGGAATATCCAAACACCCTGTTATTATCACCTGCACTCACATACAGACCATTGTTATATTCATATATGTTAAGATTAAGTTTCTTAAGTGACATATGAACGATGTCATACACTTCTGCATTATTATTGTATTCCTGATAAAGAGCTGCATTCTCGCCCCTCTCAGACACATTTTCCCCTGTGATAAGCTTGGAAACTATGTCCAGCGCCTTATCTAGATTTCTATTCTCCATGTGCTTCCTTTCGTACCAATTCAACATCTGCCATCATACAGTTATCCGACAATATAACCTGCCCGCCAAGCCCTTTTCTTATTGCAAATGTAAAGCTTTCCGTATCTTTAAAGCCTTCCCCTAAGTATGCATCAAGAAATGTATCTTCTCCCGCATTACCGCCAAGCTGGTACTCATCCTTCTGGCACAGATTAACAAAGAAAGAGAAGAAATCTGCATTTCTTAGAATCTGCTCACCATACGCCCTCTTCATTGCATCTGCGAACTGACCAAGTGTTATAATGTCCGATTTTTTCAAACACGCAATGAGATTTTTCATAAGGAATACGTAATTATCCTTAATTCTCTTTTCTTCAATCTCATCTGCGAATTCAATATCTTCCAGTCTTTCATTGCTTATAAGCTCTTTCTCCTCATATCTTGGAGGCTTCACCATAAGCGCATCATCAATGCTTATCAGGTCAAATGTCTTTCTTATGTTCGGCTTTAGAAGCGGACTTAACATTGTGACTAATATATCTGCATTATCCCTCTTAATCATATCTGAAAGTGCCGATGTGAAATCCATATGGCTTCTTAATCTGCCAAGCTTGGCGCGTCTTACTGCGTCATCGGTCATCTTCTGCATTTCTGTACAATCCTTTAAAAGTTCGCTGTGCCTGTTCATTGCCTGCTTAAGCTGAGTCTCAAGACTGTATATTTCGTTCATCGTCCTGTAATAGCCTTCGCCTGTGCTGCCCGATGCATTAAGCTTCTCGATTGATTTTGCAATAAGGTCACGGTTCTTCTTAAAAAGCTTTTCTTCATCATCAAACCATTTCATTCCTGTCTTGACGAATTCCTCATAAGCCTCTATTCCTGCAAATACATCACCCGACAGAATTGTCAGCACTTCATTCTTCTTTAACTTAAGGCGGTTGACCTCTTCGTTGATTCTTTCAACCACTTCAACTCCGCCACGGAAGTTCTGTGAATTAATCATTTTTTCAAGAAGAAGCTGGGATACGCTTATCCTGCTCTCGTCCTTGATTTCCTTGGTATCAAGATAGAATTCAATAGCATCAGGGCTTATCGAATACCACACGGTATTGTCTCTTATCGAACTCTCGATTATCTTCATTCTTGATACTCTCTTTTTCCTGTCCACCGGATCAAAATACGAGAATTCAAATGGCCTGCCATCATTCTTTATCTTGTCAAATATATAATCAGCAATCTCCTTGCTGTCCTGTTCATTCAAATCAAGCCCGAAATCTCTCTTAAGTATCAGCCTTAAGAAATCGAGATATTCGGGATATGTAACATCCTTTTCCTTAAAATTATTCTCCTCTATAAAGAAACGGAGAACCGCCATAACTATATAGCCCATATCAAGTATTTCGTATTTACCATCCTTGAAATTAGAAAATGATGTGTCTATCAGTCTGAAGAAAGGATAATATTTCTTCAGATTAAGCATTCGTTCACGGTGATCCGATATGATATCACCTGTCATATTCTCTGCCATAGTATTCTTCATTTCTGCGCACGCATTTTACACATATTGTCTTAATGCCCGGTGCGCCATGGCATTAAGCTTAAAGCTTGGTTCTTCGCCAAATTTAAAGCTCGGTTCTTCCGTCCAGCGCTCTTAAAAGTGTAACCTCATCGATATATTCAAGATCACCGCCGACAGGAACTCCGCTTGCAATTCTTGTCACCTTAATTCCTGTTGGCTTTATCATTTTGCTTATGTACATTGCTGTTGTCTCACCCTCCAGATTGGAATTAGTTGCGATAATAACCTCGTCAACATCTCCCTGAAGCCTTACCATAAGCTCCTTTAACCTGATATCAGCCGGTCCGATTCCAAGCATCGGGCTTATTGCTCCATGAAGAACATGATATACGCCCTCGTACTTTCCTGTCTTTTCATATGCCGCCATATCTCTTGTATGTTCAACTACCATAATTGTCTTATGGTCTCTTTTCTGGTCGCGGCATATCGGACACAGTTCTTCATCTGTAAGTGTAAAACACTCCTTACAGTAGTGTATATGCTGCTTTGCATCAATCATTGTGTCTGCAAGGCTCTTAACCTCAGACTCAGGCATGTTTATAATGTGAAATGCCAGGCGCTGGGCGCTCTTCGCCCCAACCCCTGGTAATCTCGACAATTCTTCAATTAATCTGTTAATATGACCACTGTAGATGTCCATTAGAATAAGCCTCCGCCTAATCCTCCAAGTCCTCCAGTAATCTTAGCCATCTGTGCCTGTGACTCTTCTTCGCATTTTCTTAAAGCTTCATTAGTAGCTGCTACGATTAAGTCCTCAAGCATCTCTACATCATCTGGATCAACTGCTTCAGGGTCAATCTTAACCTTAGATACTTCTCTCTTACCTGTAACAGTTACCTCAACTACTCCGCCACCTGCTGTCGCACTGAATTCCTTATTCTCAAGCTCTGCCTGCTGCTCCTCCATCTGACGCTGCATTCTCTGTGCCTGCTTCATCAGATTATTCATATTACCAGGCATTCCTCCTGGAAAACCACCTCTTTTAGCCATTATATAAGTTCCTCCTTATCATCTACTTCTATATCTATGCCTACGAGTTCCTTAAGATCCACAAATCTGCTGTGGAAATCCTCATCATCGTTAAGCTTAGTCACTTTAATTGAAACCCTTACTCCTGTTCTCTCCTCAATTACATTCTCTATGCTCTCCATAACTTCCTGTCTGCTGAGTGAATTATAGGCACTAAGTGATTCTACCATAATTTCAAGACTAATTCCATCTTCTGCTAATGTAACATGTGCAGCCTGTAAAAATGTCTGATTAACCGGATCATCTATCGTTGCAATGATATCCTTCCAGCCTGCCGCAATTGCCTTAACATCTTCCGGAACAGCGTCATATACACGCTTAACTACAGGCTTCTTTGGAGTCTGCTGCTGTACTGCTGCCTGACCACCCGTAACACCTGCATTTACAAGTCTGCCGCTTTTAATATCATCAAGTACTTTCTGTAACTGCCCTTCAAGCATTGTCACACGGCTTACAACATCGCCGATATCCTGACTGTTATCCATTGCCGGACGCATCAGCTTTATAAATGTTATCTCTGTCTTAACTCTCTTCTGTGTAGAGAACTTCAGGTCATTTGATAATTCTGACAACACTCTTATATAGTACATAAGTGTATCTATATCAACATTCTGTGCATCCTTCTTCAGGTCTTCAAGATTATCTGCTGATACTTCTATTACATCTTCAATTCTTTCTGCATCTTTAGTTGTCTTAATAAGAAGCAGATTTCTAAGATACCATATAAAATCTGTAACAAACTGTGAAAGGTCTCTTCCCTGCATTATCAAATCTTCCATAAGTGACATGCACACGGCAACATCTCCTGACAGAATTGTTGAGAGCATTTTACTAAATACCGCCGTGTCAACTGCCCCAAGTACATCTAACACATTTTCATACTTAAGGTCTTTTCCCAGATAGAACGCCAGACACTTGTCTAACAGACTTAACGCATCTCGCATAGAACCATCTGCAGCTTTGGCAACATATTTTATTGCCTTGTCCTCTACATTCAGCCCCTCCGCCTTCATAAGTTCTGACAGTCTTGCGGCAATTGTCTCTATTGTTATCCTGTGGAAGTCATATCTCTGACATCTTGAAAGGATTGTAATAGGAATCTTTGCCACTTCTGTAGTAGCCAGTATAAATATTACATATGCAGGAGGTTCTTCCAATGTCTTTAACAGCGCATTAAACGCTCCTATTGAAAGCATATGAACCTCATCAATTATATAGACTTTGAATCTTCCTTCTGTCGGTGAGTACTGTACTTCTTCTCTTATCTGTCTTATATTATCGACACCATTGTTAGATGCCGCATCTATCTCTATTACATTCATGCTTGTTCCAGCCGCAATCGCCTTGCATGTCGGACACTCCCCACAAGGGTTGCCGTCAACCGGATGCTCACAATTAACCGCCTTCGCAAATATCTTGGCAACTGATGTCTTACCAGTTCCTCTCGTTCCGCAGAACAGATATGCATGGCCTATTCTGTCTGCATTAATCTGATTTCGCAGAGTTGTTACTATTGTATCCTGTCCTTTGACATCATTGAAATTGTCCGGACGCCATTTTCTGTATAAAGCCTGATATGACATGGTTACCTCCCTCTGCGCTATGTCTACTTTCGCAACCCTTAACCTCATGCGTAAAACCATCCGCCTCCGGCGCCTGTCGCTGCTTCGCAGCTTATGTTTTACTTATGTCGATTAAGTTCCTGCTTCGCAGGATAATTTAGGAATGTCATACAGCTTCTTACATGCAAGCATGACGAATCTGCATGACATTCCTAAATTAGCTGCGACGAGTAACATTTTAATAACAAAAGCCGTGCGTCCGGCTTCGAACTGATATCCACAGACGTTACCGATGCAGTTAGCTCGATCCAGGCACCCTTTCAACACCCGGAAGGTTCCACTTAATGCTGCTTCATTCCTGACCTGACATGGTTCGTGGATTTCCGTCGTGAAAGACCCAAATGTCAACACCACTTACACCGGGCTGCTCCATAAATATCAACCCTCTGCCGAACATCACCCCTGCTATAGCGGATTGCAGGTTCAAGGTGCCGCTACTACCCCGGCTGCACGGTATTTCAATTATACTTGTTACATATGCCTGTTGTCAAGGTGTGAAGCGTTGACAAAATAAGACAGCCTCCGCAATCCACGCAGAAGCTGCCTTAAACCATTACCTTAAACGTATTACTCCAAACATATTATTCCTATCCCTCATCCTTAGATTCTTCATACCTAGGCAGCTCAACTATCACCGCCTCATGATGAACAGCCGGAAGGAATTTCTCCATCACTTCCTTAGTCTTTAACTTAAGGCTTGATGTATTGATGCAGGGATGACATCCGAGAGATTCTCCCTCAAGCACTTCCTTATCCATCAGTAACTGCACATGATTATCCGTATCATTCATAAGTCCCATTATGGATACCGAACCCGGTGTTATATCAAGGAATTCCTCCATATATGATTCATCTGCAAATGAAAGTCTCGCTGAATTAATCTGCTTACTCAGATCCTTTGTCTTAAATGGCTTGTCACCCGGCATCATAAGCATATAAAAATTCGTCTTCTGTCTGTTACATAAGAAAAGATTCTTACATATAAGTGTGTCCAAAATCTTATCTATGTCATTACACACTTCCATTGTTGTAGCAGGCTCATGGTCTGTTCTGTAATATTCCATTCCAAGCTTGTCCAACAAATCATATACTCTGATTTCTTTTTCTAATCTTCCTGTTTCATCGGCAGGTCTTCCTTTAATAAGTTCCATGATATTTCTCCCTGACAATCTGATATTCCGTTATTCCGACTATCTCATGATCTGATAATCTACTCAAAATAATACAGATATACATCCTCAAGGTCAATATTATCTCCAACTTTTACTGCTTCTTCTGGAAGCTCATCACCTACAACTCTTAACGCAAGACCGTTCTTTCTCTGTCTGATATTGCCAATCTTGTATTCCTTCTGCAGCTCGCCGACCTCGTCAAGCGTGCATGTTATCTCACCGACTTTTCCAGCCATTCTTTCAATAAGCTCAACCGGTGTTCCTGTTGCAATTATCTCTCCACTCTTTAAAAGCAGCACCTTATCTGCGATACATTCAATATCACTTACAACATGAGTTGCGAAAAGAATTATCTTGTCCTTAGACAGCTCTGCAATGTAGTTTCTTATTGAGATTCTCTCTTTAGGGTCAAGTCCTGCTGTCGGCTCATCAAGTATAAGAATCTTAGGATTACCAAGAAGTGCCTGTGCAAGCAGCACTCTCTGCTTCATTCCTCCTGAAAATCCTCCAATCTTCTTATATGCAACCTTCGTAAGATTAACTACCTCAAGCAGTTCATCAATCTGCTGGTTGACCGTCTTAACAACCTCATTGCCATTCTCATCAGTAGTCTTAATCTTCTTAACGCCCTTAATCTCTGCCATATATTTAAGAAATGCTTTAGGCGAAAAATCTTCATAAAAACCCTGTTGCTGCGGCATGTATCCAACCAGACCCCTGAACTGTTTGCCAAGCTTTAATATATCTTCCTCGGCACTGTTCTCTCCAAAAAGAATGCTTCCACCATTCATCTTGTCTCTTGATACATTATCAGTGATAAGATTAATCATCGTACTCTTTCCTGCTCCATTAGCACCAAGAATACCATATACTCCCGGTGTAAATGTATAATTAATCCCCTTCAGTGCCTGAACTGTACCATAAGTTTTCTTTAAATTTCTTACCTCTAATTTCATACCCTGTACCTTCTCTTTCCTAATGATTTTCCAACCTTCATCATAACCAGCATAATTACAAACTCGCATACCAGCTCTGTCATATAGCGCACAATCATGAATTGTCCTACGGATGTATGAAGTATAAGACTTTTGATCCCCCGATACTGCCTGCTGATATAATCATTATACTACTAATCAGTTCCAGTGCAATCATAATTCTGCGCACGTCCCCTCCTTTTATTATTAATACGAAAAATGTTCCTGATAAGTTGACGCATTTTCACAAAAAAGTTAAAATTTTTATAATATTTTGTGGAGGATAATCTAGTGGAGAATACTCAGGTGGTTTTTGATAAAGATGATTACAGATATATGAAACAGGCAATCACACAGGCTAAGAAGGCTTATAAACTCAATGAAGTGCCTATCGGCTGTGTGATTGTGTATGAAGGAAAGGTTATAGGAAGAGGCTACAACCGCCGTAACACTGATAAAACCTCTCTCGGCCATGCCGAGATTACTGCAATTAAGAAAGCCAGCCGCTACATGAACGACTGGCGTCTTGAGGACTGCACTTTATATGTTACACTTGAACCTTGCCAGATGTGTGCAGGTGCTATTGTTCAGGCAAGAATTCCAAGAGTTGTTATCGGCTCAATGAACCCTAAAGCCGGATGTGCCGGTTCTATACTTAACATCCTTCAGATTCCAACATTTAATCACCAGTGCGAGATCACTAAAGGTGTATGTGAAGAAGAATGTTCAGAAATGCTCACAACATTTTTTAAGGAGCTGCGTAAAAGCAAGAAAAAAGATGCCAATGCCTGATTATATTTCCTGATACCAGTATCCAAAATATGGATTGGCATAGTCACTCCTGTGGCTCTTCTTAAAATTATTAAAGCCAAACATTGAAGCCATGTAACGTTCACGGTTGCAGTACATTCCCGGAACGCCAATGAAATATTTAGTATTATCAAGGTTATCGCGCACTCTTCCAAAAAGTATGTGTCTGAAATTATAATAGCCATGTAGCAGGAAGCTGTTTCCCGCGATATCAATTTCATTCTGGTTAAGACACTTTAACTTCTCTGGCGACACTTCTATACAATCATAGAAGTAATCATCGTCAAATGCATCTATATAATCAGCCCGCACAAAAAGCTTTTCAAAAGGATCCGTCTGCGTTGCATCGGCTCTGTGTGCTTTTGCTTTTTGCTGCAAATGTTGTGTTTCCGCAGGTATTTTAGCTGCTGCTCCGGCAGCCTTTATATCTTCTGTGGATATGTCACTTTCGTTTACACTTTCCGCGGTCACACCTGTCTGTGGTCTGTATGCTTCGGCCTGTTTTGACTGAACTGTCTGCGGTCTACCCGCTGACACAGCAGGTTCTGCCTGAGCCATCTGCGATTCTGACGACTCTGGTCTGACCGGTTCTGACCTTAACGATTCTGCCAGAACAGACTCTGACATTTGCTGCCCCCGCTCTTTTTCCTCACTCTGTCTCATACGCTCTTTTATAACAATTCCTGCTTCAACCTGCTTCTTTGCATCCATTCCTGAGAACACAAGCATGTCAGGAGTTACGTCCTCATCCTTCCACATAGACATCATACAGTCATATCTTGCATCCTCCCTTGCAACCGCAAGCCCGCATATATCCTTAAATCCATAACCGGTTTCATCGATATTATCAGGGTTGAATATTCCACTGTATTCCATCTGTCCCATTTTTACAAGACATTCCCCAAGCTTTATAAGCCTGTAACCACCGTCAGTAACCATCATATATATTCCAAACATTTCCGGGCTGTCAGTCTTAACGCCTCTTAAGCTGATACTTAACTTGAACTGCCCCTGATGAACTAATGCCTTCGCAAATCCTACATTTCTCCCCTTTACTCCTTCCGGATATGAATATATGTATGAGACAAGACGCTGATAATCCACAATAAACCTCCGCCATAATTAATTCTCTTATGCACCTTATGCCATGTGTTCTGAAAATATTACAACTTGACATTTTTTATTAAGTTTCATAACATTATTCTTATAGATTGGAGGCAATATGAGCGATAATAAATATAATAATGTTATGCACCTCGGCAACCCAACTAACACGATTGCCGTGCTTAACAGATATGGTTTTGATTTCAAGAAAAAGTTCGGTCAGAACTTTCTTATAGATGAAAATGTTGTTGAGAAAATCGTCCGTGAAGCAGGCGTTACGAAAGACGATTTCGTTGTTGAAGTCGGCCCTGGAATTGGAACAATGACACAGATTCTGTGTGAGAATGCCAGAGAAGTTGTTGCCGTTGAGATTGATAAGAAGCTTATCCCTATTCTTACAGAAGATACTCTTTCTTATTATGACAATGTAACAGTAATCAATGAAGATATCTTAAAGCTTGATATCAAGAAGCTTGCAGATGAGAAGAATGAAGGCAGACCAATCAAGGTTGTTGCCAACCTTCCATACTATATAACAACACCTATTATTATGGGACTTTTTGAGAGCCATGTACCATTAGACAGTATAACTATCATGGTTCAGAAGGAGGTAGCTGACCGCATGCAGTGTGGTCCTGGAACTAAAGATTATGGCGCACTTTCACTTGCTGTACAGTTCTACGCCAGACCTAAGGTTGTGCTTAATGTACCTGCAAGCTGCTTTATGCCTCGTCCTAATGTTGATTCAGCGGTTATCCGTCTTGAGCGCTTCAAGACTCCACCTGTTGATGTTAAGAATGAGCATCTTATGTTCAAGATAATAAGAGCATCATTTAACCAGCGCCGCAAGACTATGCTTAACAGTGTCGGCAATTCCGGCATCGGCATCACGAAAGAAGCTCTTACCAACGCATTAGAAACTATGGGACTTCCGCTTACTATCCGCGGCGAAGCCCTTACACTTGAGCAGTTTGCAGAGCTTAGCAACCTGCTGTGCTAAATAACATGATACCTATAAGTAGTCGCATTTTCGCAACTTTAGTAGGTTTTTTTACAGCAAAATTCTCGTAAAACAGGTTATTTCCAGACTAAAGACCTATATAACAACAAAAAACGGCTATTTAGTAGGTGTTTTCATGGCTTTATCAATAAAAACCACGTTAAAAGACCTACTAAATAGCCGTTTTATTATAACTTATAGGTTTCAGCACCAAAAAGCAGCCTTCTCGCATTCTGGTTAGTAACATCAATAACCTCCTGCGTATCAAGCCCTTTAATCTGCGCCAGCTTTTCTGCAACATATTTTATATTGCGGCTGTCGTTTCTTTTACCTCGGTTAGGCTCAGGTGCCATATATGGACTGTCTGTCTCCAGAACAATTCTATCCATCGGTATATACGCTGCTGCTTCCACAAGCTTCCTGGCATTCTTAAATGTAAGAACACCGCCGATTCCTATAGAAAAGCCCATGTTAAGAAAATCTCTTGCGGCTTCCCTGCTGTATGAATAACAGTGAATTATTCCACCTGTCTCCTGTCCGTGATTACTCTTTAATATGTCGATTGTATCCTGACATGCATCTCTTGAATGAATCATTACCGTCATGTGTGTACGGTACGCTACATTCATCTGTGCTGCAAACCATTCACGCTGCTGCTTCTTCTCAGCCGCCGCCATATCTGCATCATCTGACACATAGTAATAATCAAGTCCGATTTCTCCAAGTGCAACAATCTTTCTGGCCTTAGATTCACCAAGCATGTTTTCCAGCCATTCAATGTCCGATTCTTTCAATCTGACAATATCCTCCGGGTGGAAACCAATCGCTGCATATACCTTTTCATATTGTGCAGCAAGTGCAAGGGAAGCCTCGCAGCCCTGACGGCTTGCACCTACATTAACAATGTAATCAAGCTCCCCTGTATCACTAAGCATGCTGCTTATAAGTTCATCTCTGTCCTCATCAAATCTTTCATCATCATAATGAGCATGAGTTTCAAATATCTTCATATCTATCAGCCAATCTCTGCGCCTTCAATAATATCCTTATCAAGTGTAAGTACTGATAAGTTATCCTTATCATCCCATGCTGAGATAATCATTCCCTGTGACTCAATACCACAGATCTTTCTTGGCTTTAAATTAGTACATACAACTAACTTCTTACCAATAAGCTCTTCTGGCTTATAGTACTTCTGGATACCTGATACGATAGTTCTCTTCTCATCACCAATCTGAAGCTCGAACTTAAGAAGCTTTGTCTTCTTAACAGCTTCACATGTAAGAACCTTGGCAACTCTGAACTGAACCTTTTCAAAATCATCAAATGTAATCTCAGGCTTAACTTCAACCTGTGGATATTCTGTAACTCCATTAGCCTTCTTCTGTGCTTCCTGAATAGCTTCAACCTTTTCCTTAAGGTCCTTCTCAAAGTCAAGTCTTGCGAAAAGAATCTCTGGAGTCTCAGTAACCTTAAGACCTGTTTCTCTTAAGCCAAATGTAGCAAGGTCATCAAAATCTCTTACTCCTGCCTCTGGATTAGCTGGGTAAAGCTGTGCAAGAATCTTATCTGTAGTCTCTGGCATGAAAGACTTAAGAAGATTAGCACCGATTGTAATACTCTCAACAAGGTTATAGAGCACTTCTGCTAATCTGTCCTGCTGTGCCTCATCCTTTGCAAGAGCCCAAGGCATTGTCTCGTCAATATATTTATTACATCTCTTAAAGAGCGTGAATACTTCTGTGATAGCATCTGCTACATGAAGTGTAGCCATCTTTGCCTGAACCTTATCTCTTGTTGCTGTTATAACAGCCTTAAGGTCACCGTCAATTGCAGCATCCTCTACGCCAGTCTTATTAACAACTCCACCAAAGTACTTGTTAGACATTGCAATTGTTCTGTTTACAAGGTTACCAAGTGTGTTGGCAAGGTCTGAGTTCATACGCTCAACCATAAGCTCCCATGAAATAACACCATCATTCTCAAATGGCATCTCGTGAAGAACAAAGTAACGTACAGCATCAACGCCGAAGAGGTCTACAAGGTCATCCGCATAGATAACATTTCCCTTAGACTTACTCATCTTACCATCATTCTGTAATAACCAAGGATGTCCAAATACCTGCTTAGGAAGTGGCTCACCAAGTGCCATAAGGAATATTGGCCAGTAAATTGTATGGAATCTGATGATATCCTTACCGATAAGGTGAAGGTCTGCTGGCCAGAACTTCTTGTACTGCTCTGAAGAATTGCCATCAGCATCATATCCGATACCTGTGATATAGTTAGTAAGGGCATCAAGCCATACATAAACTACATGCTTGTCATCAAAGTCAACTGGAATACCCCATTTGAAAGATGTTCTTGATACACATAAATCCTGAAGTCCAGGAAGAAGGAAGTTGTTCATCATCTCATTCTTTCTTGAAACAGGCTGGATGAATTCCGGATGTGTATTGATATGCTCAATAAGCTTGTTGGCATATTTGCTCATCTTGAAGAAATAAGCTTCTTCCTTAGCCGGCTTAACTTCACGTCCACAATCAGGACACTTTCCATCAACAAGCTGGCTCTCTGTCCAGAAAGACTCACATGGAGTACAGTACATGCCTTCATATGAACCCTTATAAATGTCTCCCTGATCATAAAGTTTCTTAAAAATCTTCTGAACCTGCTTCTCATGGTAATCATCTGTTGTTCTGATGAACTTATCATATGAAGTATTCATAAGATCCCATATTCTCTTGATTTCTGTTGAAACATTATCAACAAATTCCTTAGGTGTAATTCCTGCTTCTTCAGCCTTAAGCTCAATCTTCTGACCATGCTCGTCAGTTCCTGTCTGGAAAAATACATCATAGCCTTCCTGTCTTCTGAATCTTGCAATACTGTCTGCAAGAACGACTTCATAAGTATTACCGATATGTGGCTTGCCTGATGTATAGGCAATAGCTGTTGTCATATAAAATGGACCTTTACTCTGTGGCATATCATTTCCTCCATAATCTATTATTCTAATTCATCGCTATAACGCAAATGTAGTGTGAATCATTTATCCGTAAACTTTATCATAGAAAAATTTACAATAAGTGTCAAGTCTGTATTAAGTATGATACAATATGTGAATAATAAATCAGTATTTCTTATAATATTAATTAAGACAGAAATGAGGATTAGTATGCATAATAAACAATTTTGCCTTTTACATCAATTTCTTAACAAGGCTGTGAGCCTGCTGATAGTTTTTATAATAGTAATTACCCTGTCTGGCTGCAGCCTGCCCTGGAATCAGAAGCAGATATCAGAAACTACTATATCTGCCACCGAGGATAATGCTGATTTCACGGAATATGTAAACAACCTGTTTGCTGACCTGTTAAGTGCCGACATGGTATCTTTGCATGCCTATGTCGAACACCCCAGGGATTTCGGAATTAACGATTATGAGATTACTCTTGGCCGCTACGACCTTGACAATCCCGATGACACCTCAGATTACACCGACATAATATCAACGCTTAAATCATTTGACAGAAGCACACTCTCCGCAAAACAGCAGATTACGCTTGATGAGCTTCTTATGTATATGGAAAATGAGCTGGAATACAGTGATTTGTACATGTTTAACACACAGCTTCAGACAACTACAGGTATTCATGTCCAGCTGCCACTGCTTTTTGCTGAATACACATTTGAAGAAAAGAAGGATATTGACGAATATATTGAGCTTCTATGTGATGTTGATGGATACTTTGAAAATATGGCTGCATTTGAGAAGCTTCGTGCTGACAACGGATATTTTATGGAAGATACCCTTGCCGATGAGGTAATTGAAAGCTGCAAATCATTCCTTGAAACTGCCGGTTTAGAAGATGGTGCAATGATATCAACCTTTAACGAAAAGCTTGCTTCTGTTGACGGACTTTCTTCACAGGATATTGCAGATTATAAAGCTAAAAATGTGTCCGCAGTCAATGAACATGTAATTCCAGGATATCAGTCCCTTGTAAATGCGCTTACTTCATTGAAAGGCTCTAACAGATATTCAGGCGGTTTATGCAATTATCCTGATGGTTCACGGTATTTTGAATATATACTCTCTTCAACACTTGGCTGGAGCAAATCTGTTGACGAATATGATAAGCTGGTTGATTCTTACCTCAAGAAATATATGCTTAAAATGCAGTCGCTTGCACTTAAAGACTCCTCTATTCTTGATAAATTCGACACATTTTCATTCAATATGACAGACCCGGTTGGCATACTTACCGACCTTAAGAAAAGAATAACCGATGATTTTCCTGAGATTCCAGATGTGAATTATAATATCAAATATGTGTCAAAGGCGCTTGAGGACTACACCAGTCCGGCTATGTACTTTATTCCGCAGCTAGATAACCTTGATGTCAATTCAATATACATCAATTCTTCTGGCACTTCTGCGAGTGAATTATATCCTACACTTGCACATGAGGGTTATCCGGGACACATGTACCAGACGCAGTATTTTGCCGCAACCAATCCTGACTGGATAAGATACATTCTTGCACCAGGCGGATATGTTGAAGGCTGGGCATCATATGTTGAAGTTCTTTCTTATAATTATGCACAGACCGGCAACGATGCACTTAACAAAATGTATGCTGCTAATTATGCCACTGTCCTGTGCCTTTATGCAAAAGGGGATATTGGCGTTAATTACTATGGATGGAGTGAAGATGATGTTTACCGATTCATCAGCCAGTATGGTTTTGATGATAAATCAGTCGCCCACGAAATGTATTACGCATTTGTCTCTGACCCAGGCAACTATTGCAAATACGTTCTTGGAATGTTAGGATTTGAGCAGTTAAAGACTAAGGCACAAAGCGAGCTTTCTGACAAATTCAATCTTAAAAATTTCCACCAGTATGTACTCGACATGGGGCCTGTACAGTTTGATATATTATTTAACAACCTTGATGCATGGATTAAAAAAGAAAAATATAATTAAACATTAAAAATGGGATGTTACCTTAACAATAGTCTGGTAACATCCCTTATTTATTTATATACTTCCTCCCGGATAATAGCCGCCTGAACCATACCCACAGCACATAGGCATACATATATTTGAACACAGGCAGAGTGCAACCCACGGAGCACAGCCTGTACAATATGTTGTAGATGACGGCCCCTGATACTGCGTCCTTCTTCCTGCATACCAGCTTCCACCGCTTGCAATACGCTGATACAACAGCTGATACTGCATATTGTCAGGATCAGAATCCAAAGCACGCTTGGCATCTTCCAAAGCTGTAGCTTCTTCCCCTTTTCCAAGATGTGCTAATGCACTGTAGTAGTACCATCTTCCATCACGGTCAGTTATGTTGTTAAGCACATTAATAGCTTCATCATAACTAGAGTTATTAATATAATTAGCTGCTGCCCTCAGATGCACTGTTGTAGGATCATTGCCATTGAGATTATCACTGCCATATCCATTGCCACCATAGCTTCCTGTATATCCACCAAATCCAAATGGACCAAATCCCCAGAAGCTTCCGAAATCTCCATATCCGCCTTGTGACTGGTTCTGATAATCACCATCATAGCCATAATGGTCTGAACGGCCTGTACCATAACGCGTCTGGCTGTATGACTGACTACTGTATCCGCCCTCACGCTCACGCATTATCTGGTTATAAGCCTGCTGTACAAGCTTAAACATCTCTTCTGCCTGATCCTTATTAGGATTATTGATGTTAGCATCTGGATGATACTTTCGGCTCAGTGTTCTGTATGCTTTTTTCACTTCATCATCGGAAGCATCCCTTGATACTCCCAACACTTTATATGGATCTGTCATTATGTTCCTCCAACTGCTTACCGGCAGTGTCAATTCTTTTTCTTCTGGCGGCGTAGAACTTTGTCCATACACCTGAATATATGATATTTCTTAACAGTTCTGCATTAGCAAGAATCGGCAGTCTCTCAAAAGCTCTTGCACATCCTGCCATATATGCTTTAAGTATGTTTTCTGCAAATGTATCAAAATCCTCTACATCCTTATGATACTTAAATACATTATAATTGTTCTTTTTCTCATCTTTTTCCAAATCATCATATGCATCCAGCAGATATATGAATCTGCCAAGATTATTGCCAAGCACCCTTAACTCATCACTCCACTCATCATCTTTCATGGCAGCAACTTCACCTAACAGTATGCCAAACTGCTCTGCCGGCTTGTCAATGTTAGTTTCCTGTGCTTTTTCATATTCTGACAACTTAGAAAGGCTTTTCCTTATAATCTCTGCCTTATGCGGATATTTCTTCTCAAGCTTTTTAATATCTTTTTTCAATACTCCGGCATAAGTTCTTTTCAAGACCTTTTTCTCATCGTACCAGTCGTCCATACATTTGTAATATGTCAGAAGGACATTCATGTCCGCAACATAATCTGAAACAACGTTACGCCTCACAGGATGCTTTCTTAATGGATGTGTGACGCAACGTTCCTCAGAGTATATAGTTTCCGGTTCATACAACCCTGTAAGAAGTATAACCAGAAATGTCATATCATAGCTTAAGGAAATCTGCCCCCTCAATCCATGCGCTTCTGCCAGTGAATCGCACAGACCACAATAGTATGAGCGGTATTTATCAAATTCTCTGAATTTAAGTTCTGGCTGATCAACAACTATATACCCATACATACTAAACTCATACCTCCATTTTCGCTTATCATATAACATTGAAAATATTCAGTCAATCAGCCTTTCAAAGATTAATAAATTATTAATACTATTTTTAGATATTATTCTTGTCATCAAAATCAGTTCCCCACAAAAGGAAACTTGTATAATCATCTAGCGAATTGACTGGACGCATTACATCACTCTCGTCAAGATTGCTGGCAAATTCATTCTCACCGTCATCATAACCTTTATCGCCCTGCCCATTATCGTATCCGTTTCTGTACTCATCTTTTTCATGATTATAGTCAAATGCTGGAAACATTATGCCACCTCCTTTCGAAGGTAGTATGTTAAGTTTCACCTGGTTTTATCCGATATTATATATTTTAAAAACGTCTCCATACCAGCATTTATAATGTCAGTATGGGGACGTTTTATATATAATAGTTATATATTCATTTTTTATTCTACCTGATATCTAAATCTGGTGGAACATCAAGCTCGTGCGGAACTGGCGCACCGTTCTTCTTTCTCTGTCGTACACACTCGGTCAGCAGGTACTCTATCTGTCCATTAACAGACCTGAAATCGTCCTCTGCCCACGCTGCAATGGCGTCATAGAGTTTAGCTGATAACCGGAGAGGAACCTGTTTCTTACCTGAATCTGCCATTAGTAAAGACTTCCTGAATTAACTACTGGCTGGGCATCTTTGTTTCCACAAAGGACGACTAAAAGATTGGATACCATAGCTGCTTTTCTCTCTTCATCAAGCTCTATAACCTGTTTTTCTGATAATCTCTCAAGCGCCATCTCTACCATTCCTACAGCACCATCAACTATCATCTTTCTTGCATCTACTATTGCTGATGCCTGCTGTCTCTGAAGCATTACTGCTGCTATCTCAGGTGCATACGCAAGATATGTAATTCGTGCTTCTATTATCTCAAGTCCGGCATCTGCTACTTTGCCCTGGATTTCTTTTCTTATTCTTTCTGCTACAACTTCACTTGAACCACGAAGGCTTCCCTCATCTGCAATTCCATCTCCCGTTGTATCTACATTTTCTGCAACATCATATGGATACATGCGGACAATATTACGGAGTGCGCTGTCACACTGTAATGAAAGATATTCCTTATAATTATCTACATTAAACACTGCCTTAGCTGTATCTGTCACTTTCCACATAACCGCAATACCAATCTCAACAGGATTACCAAGGCAGTCATTAATCTTCTGTCTACTGTTGCTCAGTGTCATTATCTTAAGTGAAATCTTCTTATTAGCTGACTGTGAATTATTTCCTGCTGCAATTGCCATTCCTGCAACACCTGCCATGCTAGCCAGATCAAGCTTATTTCCATCTCCTGTCACATCACCGCTCTGATTAAGCTTAGTTGACGCTGCCGGGTTAACAGCCACACAAAAAGGATTCACAAAGTAAAATCCCGCTTCTTTAATAGTTCCAACATACTTGCCAAAAAGTGTAAGCACAAGTGCTTCCTGTGGTTTTAATACCTTAAGACCGATAAAGAATATCCAGCCTATTGCTGCGTATACACCGCCTGCAACGATAAGTACTATCCATCCGGCTTTAGTCTCTGCCTGTTCAACCATAATCGAACCGACAATAATTACTGCTATGGCTGCTGCGTATAGTAATATAAACAGCGTAACCATTGCAAGACCATTCTTGCTTTTCTTCAAAACCTTTTCTTCCATATAAAAATACCTCCTTGACACCCTGATTATTAATCTTGTTATCGATAATTCTTTTAATGGTGTCTTTGTTGATATTCGTATGATATCATTTTGATATCATCTTGTCAAGATATTAACATTCTTCATTCCATTAATCACAATTTTTTATTGGACCTCATCAGACATTTTTTCTGGTCCGAAGTCCAAAGTTACTTCAAAATCGGAACTTTTTGGACCTTCTCACCTACTAACTTGCTCTTGAAGTCCAAAGCGGCATTTTTCACATAATGTTTTGGACTTCCATATACCTCCACACCGCTTCAAAGTCCAATCCGCCACTTTTTCTCGCTCCCTTTGGACTTCCATGTGTCTCTCCTCCACTCAAAAGTCCAATCCGCCATCCACCAGCTAATCTGCCGCTTACAAATAAAAAAGGAATACTCACACCATCTGCAATGAAATAAACTCTCAACGCTTCCTGTGTAAATATTCCTTCTGCCACTACAATTATTTACTGTATAAAAAAATAAAAGCCTTACAACCTAGGATTCCCTAAATCATAAGACCTTCCAGTGCACCGCCAGGGGTTCGAACCCTGGACACCCTGATTAAGAGTCAGGTGCTCTACCAACTGAGCTAGCGGTGCATAACTTATTTTGTTCTGTGCTTTTGTGTTGTCTCAAGCACAAGTGATATTCTATAGCATGGTTTAATAAAATGCAAGCACTTTTTTGTATTTATTTAAGAACAATTTATCTTTTTTTATAATTTTCTTGTTTTTTCATCATTTTACCATGTTTTTTATATTGATATGTGCCTTTATACCCCTTATAATTCTATTATATTCCCAATTTTAAGAGAAAATATTTATATTTAATATACATTTATTAAGAAAAGAGAGTTGATATGAAGTTAAAAAAATTCGAACAACAGCCAAAACACGTTGACAATATTCCAATTGAGGCTATTAATCTTGATTCTGAACAGGAACAGCCGCCAAAACCTGACAAAGCTGTTGGCAAGAATGTATTCCAGCCTAACAGCAAATACTTTACAATTGTTATATATGGTCTGCTTTTTGTGCTAGGTGCAATTCTTATATATAAGTTCATTGGTAACTGGCCTGCAACCGTCAAGTCATTGGGCAATATATTCCATATACTGTCACCCTTTCTTATTGGTGGCATGATTGCGCTTGTTCTTTATCCGTTTATCAAGACCCTTTATAACAGGTTCTTCATGGGGGTATGCCATATCAAGTCCAAGAAAGCCGCCAAAATGCTTTCAATTCTTGTTGCTTACCTGATAGCAGTTGGCGCATTTGCAGTATTAATAGGCTTTGTTGTGCCTCAGATATACAAAAGTATTACAGAGATTGCCAATCAGGCTCCTGTATGGTACGAGAATATCCGCAACTGGTTCACTGAGTTTGAAGATAAGCACGCCAATTCTTCTATTGATTACAATTTCATTAATCAGAAGATTGAAGATGCTCTTCCTAAACTTGTTGACTACATGACTGGTGCACTTACCAATATGGTTCCTTACATTCTTAATACATCCATGGCCATTCTTTCGGGTGTGTTAAACCTTGTTATTGCAATTATCGTGTCCATCTACATGATTTCTGATAATAAGAATATCTTTTATCATTTTAAGAGATTTTTATATGCCGTGCTTCCTAAGAAAACAGCAGACAATACACGCATCATCTGTAAGAATTGTGCAAGCATTTTTATTAATTATATTATCGGCAAATCATTTGACTCAATTATTGTCATGATTATCTGCTTTATTATCATGCTGATTCTCAAGCTGCCATATGCAGTGCTTATAAGCGTGATTGTCGGCATAACGAACATGATTCCGTATTTCGGACCATACATCGGTGGCGTGATTGGCGGTGTGATTATTGTTATCGCTAGCCCTATCAAACTTATCATATTTGTAATCATGATTGTCTGCATCCAGCAGGTTGATGGTCTGCTTATCGGTCCGCGTATCATCGGCAGTACTACAGGTCTTAAGCCTGTATGGGTTGTGTTCTCAATAACCGTAGGTGGGGCGCTGTTTGGCGTAATTGGAATGTTCCTTGGAGTTCCCGTATTTGCCGTATTAAGCTACCTGTTAAACATCACAGTGCAACATTTCCTGGACAAAAGAAAAGTCACCGTGCCGCCTTATGACTCGCCCGATGACCTTTAGATTATTTCTTGGTATTAAGGATTCTCACGACATCGTCGAGGGAATTCTTAAACCTTACCACTCTGTAATTTGCTCCTTTATGCACATACATCACTTCTGATACTTTCCTTGCAAATGCTTTATTCTTCACATTGTCTCTCCCAAAGCCTTTATATAGTATATGCATTTATTATTAATGATTTCTTACTGCGATAAGTTTACAGATAGGATTGCCCATCTGTGAAAATCTTGTCTCATACTCTGTCATTACATTACCCTCGTTAAGTACAGAGTCATTATGTAAGTCAAATGTGACAACAGGAAGCTCCCAGCCCGCCTCTTTAATCTCTTCTAATGAAAAATCGAATAAATCTTTATTATCTGTTTTGAATTCCACCTGTCCGTCCGGCTTTAATATAATGTCATATCTTGCCATGAACTGTCTTGATGTAAGTCTTCTCTTCGCATGTCTGTCTTTTGGCCATGGATCTGAAAAATTAAGGTATATTCTGTCTACCTCTCCCTCTCCAAACACCTCACATATTGCCTCTGCATCCATTCTGATGAATCTTAAATTAGGAAGCTGAAGCTCATCCTGTTTCTCTACAGCTCTTAAAAGCACGCTTGAATACTTCTCGATACCGACATAATTAATATCAGGATTATTCGCTGCCAGTGTTGTTATAAATGTGCCTTTACCCATACCAATCTCAATACGGATTGGATTATCATTACCGAAAACCTGTGACCATGTGCCTTTCATCCCCTCTGGCTCTGTAAACACATATTCATTCTCTATCATTACTTCCCTTGCTCCGGGTACATTTCTAAGTCTCATACATTACTCCTATCTTATATATTAGCTCAGATTTCGGCTATGTCCGTGTGCGGTATACGCTTGAATATGACAAGCTGTGCAGGAGTCATCCTGAAAGCACATGCCGCACACAGACATAGCCGAAATCTGAGTTTCCTATATATTATTTACCATAAATATCACTTTTTGCCAAGCAGGGTTTACTTATGGACAATCCTAGGCTACAATGTATTTGTATATTTTATTAATCGGAGGAAATATCTCTATAATGAAAAAGCATTTTTTAAAAGGATTACTTATAAAGATAGCCAGCGCGGCATCTGCCACTGTTTTGGTGTTCTCAGCTTTTGCAACAGATACCCAGGCTGCAGCATACAACAAAGTCTACAGTGAGACAGACACAACCAGCACAGAGGCTGTATGGCCGGATGCACCTGATGTTAACTCAAACAGCTGCATTCTTATTGATGCTGATACAGGTTCCATTCTTTTCGAGAGGAACTCGCATGAAAAATGTTATCCAGCCAGCACAACTAAGATTTTAACAGGACTCCTTACTATTGAGAACTGTAATATGGACGATGTTGTAACATTTTCACAGTCAGCTGCTAACTCAATTAATGTATATGAGGATGCCAACTTAAGTTCAAAAGCAGGCGAGCAATTTACTGTCAACCAGCTTCTTCACGGACTTCTGCTGTATTCTGCCAACGAGATGGCTTATGCCCTCGGTGAACATGTAGCTGGCTCTATAGACGCATTTGTCGATATGATGAATGCCAAGGCAAAAGAACTTGGTGCTTTGAATACACATTTTGCCAATGCAAGCGGATTATATAATACCGACCACTACACAACGGCATATGATATGGCAATGATTGCGAGAGGGTGCTATAACAATGCTTCTTTTGTCAGCATTGATTCAACTGCCGATGCATATGTAATTCCTGCAACTAACATGTCTGCACAGCGTACAATAAGACACCGACACAAGATGTTAAAGGGCCGTGCCTACTATTATGAATACTGCAAGGGTGGCAAAACAGGATATACTGATGAATCACAGAATACACTTGTTACATTTGCAGAAAAAGACGGTATGCGTCTTATATGCGTTGTATTTAAGGAAGCCACAGATGAGATAAGATATGTTGATACAAAAACCCTTTTTGACTGGGGATTTGCGAATTTCCAGAAATCAACAACAACCGGAAGCCAGCTCGGAGCAATGTTCTCTAATGACAACTATTACAACTCAGCTGTTTTCTCAACTCTTTCACTAAACTTTGGGTTAAATGCTTCATTTATCACAATACCTAATAAAAGTTCATTGTCAAATGTATCAATGACGGTTGATGATAATTATGACATGACCAATGAGAATGGTGTTATGACAACACATCTTAAGTTCCTGTACAATGATAATACGGTAGGAACTACAACACTTAATATCTGTGCAGCTGGCACGGACACAGGCAGCCAGCTCCCATATATTAATAATGATGTGACATCAACTTATACACCTAAGACATGCATTAAGATTAATATCTGGATACTCGTTGGAATCGGAGCTGTTATCCTGTTCGTTATCTATATTATTGAAGAGCATGCAAGAAGAAAGCGCCAGAGAAGACACTATAACAAAAGAAGACGTAGATTATAAAAGAATGCGCCCCAGTAAAGTAATCTGGTGGCGCATTTTCAATACCATATTATTATATCTTACTTGGCTTAACCTTAGAAACATCACCATTAAACTCGTAAACAGCTATTCCATACTTATGTAAGTCAATGAGCAATGACTGCGGATATCCATCACAATCTCCCTTAACAGCTGTAAGAGTCTTCTTCTGGTCAGCTTCATTATCTCCAAGGACCAGCTTATACTTAGTCTTGAATGGAACTCCTATTCTGAAGCTGTCTCTTTCAACTGGTGTAAAATTAAGTACAAAGAGAAGATTCTTCTTTCCATTCGGACTGATTCTCATAAATGATAAAACGCTATTATCTTTATCATTAGCATTAATCCATCTGAATCCTTCACTGCTGTAATCAGTAGCATACAGACATGGATAATTCTTATTAAGCTTCAGACACTTCTTCGTAAAATCCTTAAGTTCTGTATGACTTTCATCCTCTAACAGATACCAGTCAAGCGCACGCTTCTCACTCCATTCATTCCACTGACCAAATTCCTGTCCCATGAATAAAAGCTTCTTGCCAGGATGTCCACACATATATGCATATGCCAGCTTAAGATTCTTGAACTTGTCCTCCCTGTCACCAGGCATTTTACCAAGCATAGAACACTTAAGATGTACAACCTCATCATGTGAAAGCACAAGAATGAAATTCTCGCTGTAAGCATACATCAATGAAAATGTCATCTTGCTATGATTAAACTTTCTGAAATATGGATCAAGCTTCATATATTCAAGGAAATCATGCATCCAACCCATATTCCACTTAAATGTAAAGCCAAGACATTCCCCATTGTCAGGATCACCACTAACCATAGGCCATGCTGTTGACTCCTCAGCTATAGTTATTGCCTGTGGAAATCTCTTCTTTAACATGCTGTTAAAATGCTTTAAAAAACTGATTGCTTCGAGATTGCCGTTGTCACCATATTTGTTAGGGACCCAGTTTCCATCTGTCCTTCCGTAATCCAGATACAGCATTGAAGCAACAGCATCAACTCTTAAACCATCAATATGGAACTTGTCCACCCAGAACATTCCATTAGCAATAAGGAAGTTAGCCACTTCATTCTTGGAATAATCAAATACCTTAGTTCCCCAGTCAGGGTGCTCTCCCTTTCTAGGGTCTGCATACTCATATACACAGCTTCCATCGAAATTAGCAAGTCCATGCGCATCCTTTGGAAAATGTGCCGGCACCCAGTCAAGAATTACACCAATTCCTTTTTCATGCATATAATCTACAAAATACATGAAATCCTTAGGTGTTCCGTATCTTGCTGTAGGTGCATAATAACCAGTTACCTGATATCCCCATGATCCATCATATGGATACTCTGCAATTCCCATAAGTTCAATATGTGTATATCCCATATCTGTTACATATTTTGCAAGCTCAGGTGCTAATTCTCTATATGTATAGAATCCGTCCTCTGTTCCATCATCTTTCTTCTTCCATGAGCCAAGATGACATTCATATATAGAAAGAGGTGCTTTAAGATGATTCTCTGTCTTCTTCTTCTCAACCCATTCAGAATCTTTCCATTCATAACCTGAAAGATCGGCAACTATTGATGCTGTCTCTGGTCTTAACTGTGCCTGATTAGCATATGGATCTGCCTTGTAAAGAGCCTCTCCACTCTGGGAAATAATAAGGTACTTATACATATCCCCTGCTTTAGCTCCTGGTATGAACAAATCATATATTCCACCATCTGAAATCTTCTTCATATCATAACCATATGCATTCCAGTTATTAAACTCACCTATAACATAAACTTCTCTTGCCGCAGGTGCCCACACAGCAAAATACACACCTTCTTTTCCGTCTTTTACTCCAACATGTGCGCCCATTTTGTTATATATCTCATAATGAGTTCCCTGTCCAAAAAGATATGCATCCACTTCTGTGATTGCTAGCTGCTCGTATTTTTGCATATTCTTCATAAAATCCTCCATTATATTATTATTATCTTACACGACACTCATGGGTCCCCTCAGATTATCCCACTAATTAATAGTATATTAACACATTAGCAAATTAATTACTACATTTCATTAGCAAAAAAAATGTTCATTTCACATATATTATGTTATACTGTAAGTCGCATTGAAATAAATGCTATATATAAGTTAGAAAGATGAAAAGGAGTATTAAATTCTTATGATATACTATATTGTCAACGAAAGTTTCACCAACATCATAGCATTTGCAAGCATTTTATTTGCCTTCGCATTTACAATAGCTGCAATTGCTCTTGGCAAGAATCTTCTTCCAAGAGATGCCGGAAGAGCTTATGCCATCAACGGAAGTAAATCGGTTGGAAAACCAAGAGGTGCCGGCATGATTTTCATTCTTACATTCACTGTCACATGTGCATTATTTGTAAACTTAAGTGCTGAGCTTATCATTTATCTTATACTTGTGCTTGCCGCAATGCTCAGCGGATACCTTGATGATAGTGCTTCATCACCATGGGGTAATTTAAAGAAAGGTCTTATTGACCTTGCAATATCAGTTATGGCAGCTGTCACTTACCTGCATTACAACCCTAACACATTTGACCTTGCATTCTTTGGAAAGACAGTAACTCTCAATCCAATCATCTATGCAATACTTATCATCATACTTATCTGGGTAAGTATCAACGTTACTAACTGCTCAGATGGTGTTGACGGCTTATGTGGTACACTTTCAGTTGTAACACTTGCCTCAGTATATATACTTTTTAAGTCATTTAATATTGAATCAGCTTACAGACATACCGTTCTTATTATGGTTGTGTGTATCCTCGGCTACCTGTGGTTCAACGCATCACCAAGTAAGCTGCTTATGGGTGATGCCGGTTCGAGAGCAATAGGAATATTCATTGCATTTACATTCCTCAAGCTCCATGCACCGTTGCTTTATATTCCAATGGCACTTGTAATTATCCTTGACGGCGGACTTGGTCTTATCAAGGTTTCATTCATGAGATTTCTTCACATCAACCTCATGAAGAACCTTCGTACGCCAATCCACGACCATATGAGAAAGAATAAAGACTGGTCAGATACACAAGTTGTTTTCAGATTCACAATTGTCCAGATAATACTTGGTTTGGCTGTAATATATGGTCTTATGTTCTAACACATATTAATTCACTAAAAAAGGCATGTCAGTTTATTTTCTGACATGCCTTTATTGCTGCACTGAAAGTTTCTCAGCCTGACGACGTCTGCGTCTGTGTTCCCTCTCTTTTATCTGCTTTTCATATATCTTAAGTGCCCCCTTCTCATCAGTGCACTTCATTATTCTTATAGCATAGAATCTGCCGCTTTCACTCTGCTTGATTTTGAATCTGCCTTTTATAAGACCATGTTCATCACATGTAAACAGACCATAATAACTCTTTGAATTAGTGGAAAACCATTTTACCGTTCTTTCCATAGCCCTGCCGCATAAGAAACACTTGCAGGAACGTACAGTTCTGTCGCTTGCAGCCTTGTCCCTCGTAGCAAATCCCTTAGAAATATACTTCTCATATGTCCCGAAGTTAAGATATATCTCGTCTTTTCTTGATTCTGGAATTGTAAATGTATCTATACTGCAGAACTTCTTAACCCTGTCAAAGTCAAGTGTCTTCATTATCTTGGCTGTATATCTTGCATCACTCATTGCTGAATGATAATGCTCATCCCCCTTAATTCCCTGCTCATCAATCGCAGACTTAAGATTCATGCGTGTCTTACCATCTGAGAAATTAATGCTGTAAAGCTTCTGGAGGTCAAGATACAGAAGTGGCATAGAAAAGTTCTCCGGCACATCATAGTACTTCATGTTACGTCTTAATTCCGTAATATCCATGCTTCCCCATGTAACAAATGTATAATCCTCACCACACCATTTAAGAAATTCAGTCACACCTGACACAAAATCCGTTCCATTATCAAGGTCTTTTTCTGTAATTCCAAGAATCTTCTTAATATTATTCTGAAGCTTGGTATACACATGTGGCTTAATAATACACTGCCACTCATCTACAATATCAAGCTGCTCATTAACTTTTGCCGCACCTATCTGTATAATCTCAAAAGGAAAATGTTCCTCAGAAAATTGTTTTCCCTTGGCACTCTGATTCCACTCAAGATCCATAACAATATAATTCATAAACATTTTCCTCTGTTACTTATTCTTAATTAGGTTGTTTCTAATAATAATGTTCCCACCCAGAGTCGAACTGGGGATTGAGACTTAGGAGGTCCCCGTTATATCCACTTAACTATGAGAACAACTTGGCTAAACACCATGAAAAATTCTACCACATTTGAATCTTATGGTCAATGCTGGCATTCTAATCTGTGAATCTTACATTACCCTGAAGCCATATCTGCCCTTTGAATCTTCTTCCAACAGCAGGCTCACCAAGCAGATGCTGCTTATTAATTGCAGTTGTAATTATGAGGCTGTTACACTCAAGCACCATAATATATATGCTTTCGCCTGTGTACCTGTTCTTCTCCTCGTAAAGCTCCAGTATCTCACCTATTACCGAATACTGGTCACACTCTACTCCACATGGCATAAATGTCGAATCTACTATTGTGAATATATCCTCTTTCATGACTCTGTTAGAAAGCTCATTATATGTATCAATATCCTCTATAGTAAGACTCTCTATGGCATCCTCATCACCGTTCTTAGCAGCCTGAATAAGTCTCTTTCTGGCGAGTTCTTCCTTCTTATTACGTGGAGTCTTTTTCTCTTTTCTTATAGGAAGCATAACAATTCCGCCAAGAGACAGTCCTGTAAGAGTAACCTTTTTATTCTTAATCGGTAACTTTGCTATATCATTCTTTCTGTCAGGATTGAATTCAGGAGCTTTAAATTCTTTTCCACTATATATATATTCAAAATAATCCATAACATTCTGAAGATAAAATATAAGAGTAACCCCTGTCTTTAATTCATCACATATTACAGCGAATGATTCTTTATCCAAATGCCTCTCAATAGTCATCTCTTCATTGTCGCTTGCAACTTTTCCAACAACAAATGGAAAATAATATTCATATATAAATGTATCTTTCTCGTATCTTCCATATATATATAATCCTGTTGAACTGCTGATACGCACGATAATAACGCCACGATTTAATTTCTCGTGACGTATAACAAATCCATTGGCAACATTATCTTCTATTTCTAATTTAATAAATTTCTCTTCAGCCTCTGATGTAAGTTTATCAAATCCAAGGGCTCTTATATAGAGGTTCATAAGCCGCTCCATCCTTAATCTAACTAATAATTATTCACCATTTACTAGGTAAAAGATAGCATATTTTAATTAATATTACAATGAATATTGACTTATAATTATATTAGTGTTATATTGACATTGTTAAATTATTATCAATCAATATTACACGAATCAAGTTATGGAGGAAATGTTATGTCAAAGAATTTAACTGAGAATTACCCAATCGTTGACACAGTCGAAGCTCTTGAAGAAAGACTTGCCGGTGTACGTGAGGCACAGCGCATCTTCGCAGCTTATACACAGGAACAGGTAGATAAGATATTTACTGCCGCTGCACTCGCTGCCAATAAAGCAAGAATTCCTCTTGCAAAACTTGCAGTTGAAGAAACTGGTATGGGAATTGTGGAAGATAAGGTTATCAAGAATCATTATGCTTCAGAGTACATTTATAATGCTTACAGAGATACTAAGACATGTGGTGTTATTGAAGAGGATAAGGCATATGGAATTAAAAAGGTTGCTGAACCTATTGGCGTTGTTGCAGCCGTAATACCAACAACTAATCCAACTTCAACAGCTATTTTCAAAACTCTTATTTCACTTAAGACTAGAAATGGTATTATTATCAGCCCACATCCTCGAGCTAAGAAATCAACAATTGCAGCAGCTAAGGTTGTTCTTGAAGCTGCTGTTGCAGCAGGTGCCCCTGAGGGAATCATTGGCTGGATAGATGTTCCTTCCCTTGAGCTTACAGATACACTTATGAAGGAAGCAGATATTATCTTAGCTACCGGCGGACCTGGAATGGTTAAAGCTGCTTACTCTTCTGGAAAGCCTGCACTTGGTGTAGGTGCTGGTAATACTCCTGCTATCATCGATGAATCAGCAGATGTAATACTTGCTGTTAACTCAATTATTCATTCTAAGACATTTGACAATGGTATGATATGTGCTTCTGAACAGTCTGTAATTGTTGACAAGAAGGTTTACAAGGCTGTTAAAGAAGAATTTGCATACAGAGGCTGCTACTTCCTTAATAAGAGCGAGACAGAAAAGGTAAGAAAGACTATTATTATCAACGGTGCCCTTAATGCGAAGATTGTTGGTCAGAAGGCTCACACTATCGCTGCTTTAGCAGGCGTTACTGTTCCTGAAGAAACTAAGATTCTTATCGGTGAAGTAACATCTGTAGACCTTTCAGAAGAATTTGCTCATGAAAAGTTATCACCTGTCCTTGCAATGTACAAGGCAGAGGATTTTGAAGATGCTCTTTCAAAAGCTGAACACCTGATTGCAGATGGTGGATTTGGTCATACATCATCTCTTTATATTAATGTTGAAACACAGGCAGACAAGATTGCTGAATTCTCTGAAAGAATGAAGACATGCCGCTGCCTTATCAATACACCTTCATCTCACGGTGGAATCGGTGACCTCTATAACTTTAAGATGGCTCCTTCTCTTACACTTGGATGTGGCTCATGGGGCGGCAACTCAGTATCTGAGAACGTTGGAGTAAAACATCTGCTTAATGTAAAGACTGTCGCTGAGAGGAGAGAGAATATGCTTTGGTTTAGAGCACCTGAGAAGGTTTACTTTAAGAAGGGCTGCTTACCTGTTGCCCTTGATGAACTTGGAACTGTAATGGGTAAGAAGAAAGCATTTATCGTTACTGACCAGTTCCTTTATAAGAATGGTTATACCAAATGTGTCACAGATAAGTTAGATTCTTTAGGAATCATGCATACTACTTTCTATAATGTAGCACCAGATCCAACACTTGCATGTGCTAAAGAAGGTACAGCAGCTATGAGACTTTTCGAACCTGATGTAATCATCGCAATCGGTGGTGGTTCTGCAATGGATGCTGCCAAGATCATGTGGGTTATGTATGAACATCCTGAGGCAGACTTCCTTGATATGGCTATGCGTTTCATGGATATCAGAAAGAGAATATACACGTTCCCTAAGATGGGCGAGAAAGCTTACTTTGTCGCTATCTCAACATCTTCTGGAACAGGTTCAGAGGTAACTCCATTTGCAGTTATTACTGATGAAACAACTGGTCAGAAATATCCACTTGCTGACTATGAATTACTTCCTAAGATGGCTATTATCGATGCTGACATGCATATGGATCAGCCTAAGGGACTTACAGCAGCTTCTGGTATTGATGCACTTACACATGCACTTGAAGCATACGCTTCCATTATGGCAACAGAATATACAGATGGTCTTGCATTACAGGCTATGAAGAATATATTTGAATATCTTCCAGCAGCTTATGAATTAGGTGCACATGATGCAGTTGCAAGAGAAAAGATGGCAACAGCTTCTACTATGGCTGGTATGGCTTTTGCTAATGCTTTCCTTGGAGTGTGCCACTCACTTGCACATAAACTGGGTGCATATCACCACCTTCCACACGGAATTGCTAATGCCCTTCTTATCACTGATGTAATGAGATTCAATGCTGCAGAGGTTCCAACAAAAATGGGAACATTCTCACAGTACCAGTATCCACATTGCAAAGCACGTTATGTTGAGTGTGCTGACTTCCTTGGAATTCAGGGTAAAGATGATGATGAGAAATTTGAAAACCTCATCAAGGCTATTGAAGAATTAAAGGCAAAGGTAGGAATTAAGAAAACTATTGCAGATTATGGTATTAAAGAGGAAGACTTCCTTGCAACTCTTGATGAGATGACAGAAGCTGCATTTGATGACCAGTGTACTGGTGCTAACCCAAGATATCCTCTTATGAGTGAAATGAAAGCCATGTACTTAAAGGCTTACTATGGTAAATAATCATCATTATTATTTTAAGAAAGGAAGACATGTCATATGAAAAAATATTTAGCAAAATCTAAGTTAAAATCAGTATATGTAGAGAATGGCAAAGCTACTAAGGTCTTTGCCAAGACCTACAACAAATCAGATGTTTTATATGAAGCTCTTAATACTTCTAGAGTTGAAGACGCAGGCGTTAATATTCCAAAGCTTTTAGAGGTTGCTGTTACTGACGGTAAATGGTCTATCACAAGTGAATATGTTGAAGGTCCTACTCTTACACAATTAATTGAAAAATACCCTGACAAGGCTGATGATTATATTAAGAAAATGGTTGAATACCAGATATCTTTCCAGAAGAAGTCTAACCCACTTCTTCTGGTATTAAAGGATAAAATGAACCGCCAGATTAACTCTATTGAAGAACTTGATAACAGCGTTAAGTATGAACTTCTTACAAGACTTAATTCCATGAAGAATCATACTAAGCTTTGTCACGGAGATTATTGTCCTGATAATATTATTGTAACTGCTGATGCCAAGGGAAATATCAAAGAAATCACAGCAGTTGACTGGGTACATGCAACACAGGGTAATGCATCTGCCGATATTGCAAATACATTTTTACTTCTAAAATTACAGTTTGGTGACAAGAGTGATATTCCTGAAAAATACATAAGTGCTTTCTGTGAATTAACTAACACAAAACGTTCATATGTTAATGAATGGCTCCCATTAGTTGCAGCAGCAAGACTTACTAAGAATAAAGAAGAAGAAAAAGAACTTCTCGAGCAGTGGATAAATGTTGTAGATTTCCAGTAAATGTTTTCCACATTCCTATTATTATAAGGTTTTCCACAGAGAAATGCCTGTATTTAACAGTATTTCAGTGGATTTCCCACGATTTTAACACACTTATCCACAAATTTTGTGGATAACATTAAGAAAATGTGGATAAAACATATTCTTTTGATATGTTTTATCCACATTTTTAATTATATACAGTATTTCTATTACTTAATAATCCAATTACTTAACTGGTACTAATTCTGTCTTTCCACCCATGTACATACGGAGTGCTTCTGGAATAAGGACTCTGCCGTCTGCCTGAAGGTTGTTCTCAAGAAATGCGATAAGCATTCTTGGAGGTGCAACACATGTGTTGTTAAGAGTATGTGCAAAGTACTTGTTCTTGTCCTTACCCTGAACTCTTATCTTAAGTCTTCTTGCCTGAGCATCTCCTAAGTTAGAACATGAACCAACCTCGAAGTACTTCTTCTGTCTTGGTGACCATGCTTCAACATCAATAGACTTAACCTTAAGGTCAGCTAAATCTCCTGAACAGCACTCAAGTGTTCTTACTGGAATATCCATTGTTCTAAAGAAATCTACTGTATTCTGCCATAATTTATCAAACCACATCTTGCTTTCTTCTGGCTTGCATACAACAATCATTTCCTGCTTCTCGAACTGGTGGATTCTATATACACCTCTTTCCTCGATACCATGTGCACCCTTCTCCTTTCTAAAACATGGAGAATAGCTTGTAAGTGTCTTAGGAAGCTCTTCCTCAGGTGTAATTGTGTCAATAAACTTACCAATCATTGAATGTTCACTTGTTCCAATAAGGTAAAGATCTTCACCTTCTATCTTATACATCATGGCATCCATTTCATCAAAGCTCATAACACCGGTAACTACATTACTTCTTATCATATAAGGAGGAATACAGTATGTGAACCCTCTGTCAATCATGAAATCTCTTGCATATGAGATAATTGCTGAATGAAGTCTTGCAATATCTCCCATAAGGTAATAAAAACCATTACCAGCAACCTTACCAGCTGCATCCATATCGATTCCATTGAATCTTTCCATAATATCTGTATGATATGGTACTTCAAAATCAGGAACTACAGGCTCACCAAACTTCTCAATTTCAACATTCTCGCTGTCATCTTTTCCGATTGGTACACTAGGATCAATGATGTTAGGAATAGTCATCATAATCTTATTAACCTTTTCATTAAGTTCCTTTTCTGAAGCTTCTAATTCAGCAAGCTTTGCTGCATCAGCACTTACCTGTGCCTTAACTGCCTCTGCTTCTTCCTTCTTTCCCTGTGCCATAAGAGCACCTATCTGCTTAGAAAGCTTGTTTCTGTTTGCTCTTAATTCATCGGCTTCTGTCTGTGTTGCACGAGCCTTGGCATCAAGCTCAATAACTTCATCTACAAGTGGAAGCTTTCTGTCCTGAAATTTATTCTTAATATTTTGTTTAACAATATCCGGGTTTTCTCTGACAAATTTTAAATCTAACATTACTCCTCATTTCTGTGTCCTATTATTGACACTATTTTATCAAATTTACCAAATGCTATTATGCACCTTTTTCATTATATTTTCAATTACATTTTGTCTTTCTGCATTAAATCGTTAATTTCTTTACTTAATTCTTCATCTCCCATACGTCCGGCCAGTGCCTGCTTAACAGCTTTCTCTTCTTCTTTACCAAGTTCAATATAAGACTTTCCATTAACTATTTCCTTAATATAAGCAAAACAGCCATCATTGCTGTGCATTACATTTACAACGTATCCATTGTCTTTCTTATCAAGCATACATAGTGCAAAGCTTAACTTTCCACCCATTTCATGGAATGCATCATACTTATTAACACCAACCTTCTGGAATGTAAGCTGCATTTTTTCATATATATCCTTAATTGCTTCTGTATTATCTTCACTTGTCTTCTGAAGATTGATAATGTCATCGGTATATTTTCTTACCATTTTCTCCATGCTCTTTCCATCAGAGCCTTCCATCATCATATCGTATTTTTTCATCATAGCACAAGCCTTACATATTGCAACAATTGCAAGAACTATTGCTACAATTGTTATTACAAGCAGACCTATAACTACATAAAGTGTATCCACTTTAAATAATCCAAATACATCTAACATATTTATTCCTTTCTTTCCTTGATTTAATATTGTATTAATATATGTATTATTCATTAACTTTCTTTAACATATCATATATTCTTTCAAGCTCTGCCTGTGAATAATACTGAATTTCTATCTTACCTTTGTTATTATTCTTATTTTTGATAATCACTTGTGTACCCATGATTTTTTTCAATTTTTCCTCAAAATCTCTGTACACAAAATCATTTTCTGGCTTTGCCTTTTCCACAGGTTTATCTAATTTATCAATATTTTTAACAAGCTTTTCAACATCACGCACATTAAGCTTTTCATCAAATATCTTCTGTGCAACCATGTATTGTTTTTCTTTATCTTCAATACTAATAATTGCCCTTGCATGGCCACTACTTAATTTGCCTTCAATTACCATTTCCTGAACTCTCTCATCGAGTTTTAATAATCTCAATGAGTTAGTAATTGCAGTTCTTGACTTAGCTACCTTTTCTGCAACTTCATCCTGTTTTAATCTATAATCTTTGATAAGCTGCTGGTAAGCAAGTGCTTCTTCAATAGGATTAAGGTCTTCTCTCTGGATGTTTTCAATAAGTGCTATTTCCATAACTTCCTGTGAAGAATAATCTTTAATTATTACAGGTACTTCTTTAACGCCTGCAAGTCTTGCTGCTCTGAAGCGTCTTTCACCAGCTATTATCTGATAATTCTTATCCATCTTTTGCACAAGAAGTGGCTGTAATACACCATACTGCTTTATTGACTCTGAAAGTTCAATAAGTGCATCCTCGTCAAATGCTTTTCTAGGCTGGTTCTTATTAGGCTCAATTTGTGAAATCTTAAGTTTAGTCTCTGCTGGAACAGGAACTTCCTTAACAACCTCTTTTACTACTTCCTTAACAACTACTTTCTGATCATTAGTATCTTCTTCCTGAAACAGATTACCAATGCCTTTTCCCAATCCTCTTGATTTACTTGTTTTAGTGCTCTTTGTTGGCATACTATTACAATCCTCCATTATATTTATTCTTCTCTTCCCATTACTTCTTCTGCTAATAATCTATAACTTTCTGCACCTGTAGATTTTGGATCATACAGATTTATTGGAAGTCCGTGGCTAGGTGCCTCTGCCAGACGGATATTTCTTGGTATTATTGTCTTATAGATATTCTGCTTAAGATTATCCTTAACATTCTCAACAACTTGTAATGAAAGATTAGTTCTTGAATCATACATTGTAAATACAACACCTTCCATCTCAAGATCCGGATTAAGTTTTTTCTTAACAAGATTAATTGTATGTATAAGCTGTGTTAATCCCTCCAATGCATAATACTCGCACTGAATTGGAACTAATACAGTATCCGCTGCTGTCATTGCATTAACAGTAAGCATACTAAGTGATGGTGGACAGTCCAGAATTATATAATCATATCTGTCTCTTATCTCTGATATACTCTCTTTTAATGTATATTCTCTATTTTCCACATCAATTAAATCAATCTCTGCACCTGCAAGATTAACATTTGACGGCAAAATATCAAGATTTTCTATAACCTGTTCCTGAATTGCCTCTTTAATATCACATTCTCTTAATAAAACTTCATAAACTGTTTTCTCAATATCAGTCTTTGATAATCCAAACCCACTTGTTGTATTACCCTGTGGATCAATATCAATAATAAGTATCTTCTGTCCTGCTTCAGCCAGACATGCAGCAAGATTAATTGCAGTAGTTGTTTTACCAACTCCGCCTTTCTGATTTGCTATTGCTATTATTCTTCCCACATTACCCTCTTTTTCCATATAATATAATGTTTCACGTGAAACACTATCATATCATAATAGTTGTTGGTTGAATTTAATTCACCACAATATTTATTATATCACATATTATATAAATGTGTGAAAATATTTTTGAATATTTATATATGTTTCACGTGAAACATATATAAAAAGGCATATTTCATTGTTATATTCTAATTAACAATGAAATATGCCTGTATTTTATATTATTTAATGTAATTCATTATTTATCTAATAATAATTATTTAATAGTTATTATACCATTTTTTATAGCAAATACTGCCGCCTGTGTTCTATCAGACACTTGAATTTTTTTAAATATATTTGATATATGATTTTTTACTGTTCTTTCGCTTATATTTAATGTTGAGGCAATCTCTTTATTAAATGCTCCAGAAGCAATCATTTTAAGTACATCTATTTCTCTTTTAGTTAATTCTGATATTCTTTTCTTAACATTGCTCTTTTCTTCAAGATTAGCATTAAGTAAAGGCATCATATTGGGTTCAATATATTTATTACCAGAATATACCTTAAAAATTGCCTTTAAAAGAGTTTCAAAACTTGACTCTTTTAATATGTATCCATCGCAACCAATTTCAAGAGCTTTCATCAAATAATCAATTTCATTATGTCTGGTCAACATTATAACCTTACATATCATTTTCTGTTCTTTGATAACCCTAAGAGCTTCTATACCATTCATATCCGGCATATCTATATCTAATAAAACTATATTAGGTTTTGTTTTATTAACAAGGCTTATACATTCATAACCATCTGCTGCTTCCCCAACAACATTAAATTCTGGAACATTTTCTAAAAGGCATCTTATTCCCTCTCTCACCATCCTATGGTCATCAGCTAATAAAATATTAACTGCCATTTCTACCTCCTCTATATATCTTTCTTCACTTTTTCTATTAAACTTTCCATCAATATAATTGAATTATTAATTTCTAACTTAGATCTTGTAATATCTTTATCTATAATCTGTGCAATAAATTTTTGTTTAATAATTAGAGATGTTATCTGTTCTATTAACTCATTATCTGAATCATCTAAGTTCATTGTTTCACGTGAAACATTGTCCTCTATACTTTCATCTACATATACAGATTTTGGTGTATTACTTTCTTTATCAACCTTTAAGATATTATCCAGTTCTTCTATCTTTTTTATCAAGACTTCATGTTCATCTCTAAGAATATCTAATTGATTATTAAGTTCTGATTTACTATCATCTAATGTTGATAATTTAATATTATCTGTAGTCTTAGAAAATGAAACTGAATGAAATATGTCTTCTGTCCAATCTTTTTCTTTATTGAGCTTTGAAAGATTATTACTGACAGTTTTAAGTTCAATTTCGTAAGAGCGTATATTGTTCTCTACTTCATTTAATCTTATTTTATAATTATTCAGTTCATTTTCAACATATTTAGTACATAAATCAGACATTATAGCTCCTTTATAACAATCAGATATCATAACCTCTTGATTATTATATTATTTCTTGTTTTTCTTAATTATTAATAATTATAATTGTTTTTCTTATCAAATAATAATACCTTATATATATTAACAGATAAAGTACATTTTTTCTATCAATCTTAAAATACTTTAACATAAAATTACCATTGCCACACATTGAATTATGGAATATAATTATTTTATCTATAAGTGCGTTAGAACATTTTCTTTCGAAATAACCAGGAGGAATCTATTATGAATAAATGGCAGAAAATAGGACTGGCAGTTGGTATGGGAGCTGCTGTTGTTACTACTACACACCTGATTAACAGCATAATATTCAAATCATCTACTGCTAATAATTATACTGGCAAAAGAATAAGAAGCAATTATCAGTGGAAGTTCGGCAATATTGCATATGTAACTGCCGGCTCAGGTTCTCCACTTTTACTTATACACGATCTTAATTCTTACAGTTCAAGCTACGAATGGGAACAGACTATTAACAGCTTTGCTAAGAATCATAAGGTATATGCTATTGATTTATTAGGTTGTGGTCATTCTGATAAACCTAATCTTACTTATACAACTTTTATGTATACACAGCTTATTAATGATTTTGTAGTCAATGTTATCCGTTCCAAGACTGATGTTGTTGCTACAGCAGCTTCAACACCAATTGTAATAATGGCTGCATTTAATAATCATGCACTGTTTAATAAGATTATTCTTGTTTCTCCTTTATCAGTTGAAGAAGCTCTTAAAGGACCTGATAACTTAAGCGGAATAAGAAGACACATTTTAAATGTGCCTGTTATCGGAACTACTGTATACAACATTCTGTTTAACAAACCATCTATTAGAAAGCTTCTTTCAAGAACTTTCAAGGATGGTAAAGTTTCTGCTGATTATATCAACGCATGCCATGAGAATGCACATCTTGGTGATACTTCAGCCAAATATCTGTTTATAAGCACAGAATGTAACTTTACAACTGTTACTATCTCAAAAGCACTTTCTGAGCTTGATAACTGTATATACATGATTAACGGTATGCACAATAATAATGATGTTATTGACGAATATATCCACATCAATCCAGCTATTGAAAATGTTATGATTCAGGATGCCAAGAAACTTCCACAGGTTGAACAGCCAGCTGAATTTGTAAGACAGGCTGAGATATTTCTTAATTAACCACTATTAGATAAATCCAGATAATCAACAACACATATAAAATTAACCCATATTATCCACAATATGATGATTTTCTAATCATATAATGTGAATAATATGGGTTTTGTTTATAATAAATGTTCATAAACTATATTATATCTACGAGATTGGCTCTTTAGAAGGAAGTCCAGCCTTTCTTGGAAACTTTCCAGATGTAGGCTTAATCTTCTTGATATATACTAAAGAACGGTCAATATCAGTACCCGGAAGCTGGAATTTCTTCACTTCTTCTATCGTTCCGCCAAGAACACTTACTGCTTTCTTAGCATTTACTAATTCTTCATCAATATCTCCTGACTTATATGCCACGAAATATCCACCAACCTTGACGAATGGAAGGTTATATTCCACAAGAGTTGCTAAGTTAGCAACAGCTCGTGAAACACTTACATCAAAATGTTCTCTTAAGTCTTTATTTCTTCCACCATCCTCTGCTCTTGAATGAACCGTTTCTATTCCTGTGAGTCCAAGATCTTCTATTACCTGATTAAGAAACTTTACTCTTTTATTAAGGGAATCAAGCAGAACTACATTAAGTTGTGGATGTGCTATCTTTAACGGAAGTCCCGGAAAACCAGCACCTGTTCCAACATCAATAAGAGAAATCTCTTTCTTTCCATGTCCGATTTTTTCAATATCTAACACAAGACTGTCAACATAATGCTTCAAAAGAACTTCATCATAATCTGTAATTCCAGTAAGATTCATAAAGCTGTTCCATTCAACCAGCAGCTTATAATACATATCAAACTGCTCGTACTGTCTGTCTGTAAGCTCAACACCTATAGAATTCAGATTGTTCTTAAATGTTTCATTTATCATACATTTCTCCTTATCAATGATTAATGTTTTCTTCGTAGAGACTCCAGGTAAACAAGAAGCACTGATATATCAGCAGGCGAAACACCTGATATTCTTGAAGCCTGTCCAATTGAACGAGGTCTGAATTTATCAAGCTTCTGCATAGCCTCTTTTCTTAATCCACTTATTCCTAAGTAATCAAGACTATCTGGTATAAGCTTATTTTCAAGCTTTTTAAAATGTTCGACCTGTCTTAACTGTCTGTCTATATATCCCTCGTATTTCAGGTTAATATTAACCTGCTCACATACATCCCAAGGTAATTGTGGTCTGTGCTTATCAATTGGAGCAAGAACATCATATGAAAGTTCCGGTCTTCTTATAAGTTCTGCAAGTGTAGCACCTGTTGTAAGCTCTGTACTTCCGTTATCTGTAAGTACCTTCTGTACTTCACTTCCAGTTCCTATATTAACCGACTTAACACGCTCAATTTCTTCATCTATAAGCTGAATTTTGCGGGTAAGGCGGTTCATTCTTTCTTCGCTTATAAGTCCGACTCTGTAACCATATTTAGTAAGTCTTATATCTGCATTATCCTGTCTTAATATAAGTCTGTACTCTGCACGGCTTGTCATCATTCTGTAAGGCTCTGCTGTTTCCTTAGTTACAAGGTCATCTATAAGAACTCCTATATAACTTTCTGAACGGTCAAGTATAAGTGGTTCTTCCTTCTTAACGAAAAGTGCCGCATTGATACCAGCAATAATTCCTTGTGCAGCAGCTTCCTCATATCCAGAGCTTCCATTAAACTGTCCGCCTGCAAACAAACCTTCAATCTTCTTAAATTCAAGAGATGACTTTAACTGAACAGCATTAATACAGTCATACTCAATAGCATAAGCATTTCTTACTATTCGGACATTTTCAAGACCAGGAACTGTTCTATACATTGCATACTGCACATCCTCAGGCATTGAACTGCTCATTCCACCAAGATACATTTCATTAGTGTACAAGCCCTCTGGCTCAATGAATACCTGATGTCTGTCTTTATCTGCAAATCTTACAACCTTATCCTCAATCGATGGACAGTATCTTGGGCCTGTTCCGTGGATATCTCCTGAATAAAGAGGTGAACGGTCAAGATTATCCATAATAATCTTGTGTGTCTCTTCATTAGTATATGTAAGCCAGCAGCTTACCTGATCTTTCTGTATACTCTCAGGGTCTGTTTCAAATGAAAATGGCACAACTCTCTTATCACCGAACTGCTCTGTCATCTTAGAAAAATCCACTGACCTCTTATCCACTCTGGCAGGTGTACCCGTCTTAAATCTTCTTACTTCAATTCCGTTATCTATAAGTGACTGTGTAAGATGATTGGCAGCCTGTAATCCGTTAGGACCTGTATGATAGCTTACATCACCATATATACATCTTGCCTTAAGATATACTCCTGTACATAAAACAACCGCCTTGGCTATGTATTCTGCACCCGAAACAGTCTTTACACCGCCTATTTTTCCATCATTAACAATAATCTCTGAAACCTCTGCCTGTCTTATATGCAGATGTTCAGTATTCTCAAGCACATTTCTCATTCTTCTGCTATAATCAGACTTGTCAGCCTGTGCACGGAGTGAATGAACCGCAGGGCCTTTTGATGAATTTAACATCTTGGATTGTATAAATGTGGCATCTATATTCTTGCCCATCTCGCCACCAAGAGCATCTATTTCTCTTACAAGATGTCCCTTAGAACTTCCTCCTATATTAGGATTACAAGGCATCATTGCTATACTTTCAACGCTTACTGTAAATATAATTGTTTCAAGTCCCATTCTTGCAGCAGCAAGGGCAGCCTCACAGCCTGCGTGACCAGCACCTACTACTACTACATCATATTCTTCTCTAATATTAGGCATATTACTTCTCCTTATCAACCTGCATTACTTACCCATACAGAACTTTGAGAAAATTCTGTTGGCAAGGTCATCTTCAATCTCTTCTCCTATTATAAGACCAAGATTCTCATATGCAGCCATTAAATCAATAGTAAGAAAATCTTCACTTACCATGTTATCAATTCCATCAAGTACAAGCTTTAAGCTGTTCTCAGCCTTCTTTAAAAGTTCTTTATGTCTTGTACTTGTAATATATACATCCTCATTAAACTTAACTTCACCATTAAAGAACATATTCTTAACAGTTTCCTCAAGCTCTTCAATTCCTGTCTCCTGCTTTGCAGATATAGTAACTGTCTCACAGTTGATTATTTTCTTAATATCTTCTGCTGTTGTAACCTGTGCAAGATCAGCTTTATTAAGTATTACAAGAACCTTCTTATCCTTGATAAGTTCCATAATCTCGTAGTCATTATCATCAAGTGCCCTTGAAGAATCAACCACATATATTACAAGGTCTGCAACTTCTGCAAGCTTCTTAGCCTTATTAACACCAATGCTTTCAACAACATCATCAGTTTTTCTGATTCCTGCAGTATCAATAAGATTAAGAGTAATTCCAGACAGATTAATCATTTCCTCAAGAGTATCTCTTGTAGTTCCCTCTATATCAGTAACAATTGCTCTCTCTTCTCTTGCAAGCACATTAAGCAGGCTTGACTTGCCCGCATTAGTTTTCCCCAAAATGACTGTACGCACTCCATCATGCATAATTCTGCCATTGTCGCATGTTTTTAACAAGTTTTCCACATTATTAAGACAGTTTTCCACATCATTTTTAAGGTTATCTACATTAGCATCTATATCAAAATGTTCTGGATCATCAAGTGCAGCTTCAATAAATGCAACATTATTCAATATTATCTCTCTTATATTCTTAATCTTTTCAGATAACTTACCATCTAACTGATTAACAGATGATTTCAATGCATAATCATTCTTTGCATTAATAATATCAATAACAGCCTCCGCCTGTGACAGGTCAATTCTTCCATTAAGAAATGCCCTCTTTGTAAATTCACCAGGCTCTGCAAGCCTTGCACCAGCGTTAAGTACCGCCTCCAGCACCTTCTTGGTAACAAGAATACCTCCATGACAATCAATCTCAATAATATTCTCTCTTGTATAAGTGTTAGGTGCTTTCATTACAATTACAAGTGCTTCATCAATTTCATTATCATTATCACATATATTTCCAAAATGTACTGTATGACTCTGCACATTTGCAAGCTTAATATTCTTTTTTGACTTAAAAACTTTATCTCCAATAATAATTGCATCAGGACCGCTTATTCTTACAATACTTATTCCACCGCTCGACACTGTACTTGTAGATATAGCTGCTATTGTATCCTCCATTTCCATCCTCCATATAAAAAATGCTGTGATAATAATACCACAGCATTTAATAAAATCATATATCTAATTATCTGTTATATCTGTTATTATTCTCTCTTTCAAGATAAACAACAACATGTCTGAAAGGTTCTTCACCCTCACTTCTTGTAGAAACAAACTTATCTGCCTGAAGTGCTGAATGGATAATTCTTCTTTCATATGGGTTCATAGGCTCAAGTGAAACAGGTCTTCTGCTTCTCTTAACCTTGTATGCAATGTTCTTAGCAAGAGACTCAAGAGTTTCTTTTCTTCTCTTTCTATAGTTCTCTGTATCTAATTTAACTCTTACATACTTCTCACTGTTCTTGTTAATTACAAGACTTGTAAGATACTGGATAGAATCAAGTGTCTGTCCTCTCTTACCGATAAGAACACCCATGTTATCTCCAGAAAGATCTACATTAACGCTATTTTCTTCATCGTCAAATGTAATATCAGCCTTAACTTCCATGTTCATTGCGCCAAACATGTTGTTAAGGAACTCTTTAATATCCTTCTTAATAACTTCCTTCTGCTCAGCTGTAAATGGCTCTGCCTTAGGCTGTGCTTCAGCCTTAGGAGCTTCTTTAACTTCTGCATTCTTGTGGTTATCAGCAGGCTTATATTCTTTCTTGAAATCTTTCTTAGGTTCCGCCTTGAATTCCTTCTTAGGCTCTGCTTTCTTGAAATTATCTGCCTTCTTTTCGAATTTCTTCTCTGTATTAACAGCTGCTTCAATGACATTTTTAGGCTCTTGTGCCTTTACCTGTTCTACTACAGGCTCTTCCTGCTTTTCTCTTGCCTTAATCTTAGCAGGCTTGGAATTAAATATTCCTAAAAATCCTGAATTACCTTTGTCTATAACTTCATAATCAAGCTTATCACTTGGAATACCAAGCTTAGTACAGGCATTAGTTATAGCTTCTTCAACAGATTTTCCTGTAACTTCAATATATTCCATTACTTAACCCTCTCTATTTTCTTTTATCGTTGACCTCATTGTATCTTGATACCATACCAACCTTATCAGCAAGACTTCCCGGCTTAACAGCCTTACCATTTGCTGTTGCAGCTTCCCTTAATTCCTGAATTTTCTTATCATTAGCTTCCTTTTTCTCCTGAAGCTTCTTAGCTCTTTCAGAATTAGCAGAATTCTTATTATTATTTACATTCTTGGTACTTACAGAAGCTCCCTTAACGATAGTTTCTGCTGGAAGTCCCTTCTTAGCTCTTTTCTTATTACGCTTTTCAACATTCTTTTCTACAATCTTATCTGTTCCAATCTTATCATAATATCTGTTAATGAAGATTGTCTGGATTGTCTGTATAACAGCAGTTGCAATCCAGTAAACACCAAGACCTGAAGGAAGACTTATTGCAAGAAATGCTGACATAAGCGGCATGAAATAAGTCATCATCTTCATAGATGCTGCTGCTGGATTATCACTGTCAGGCTGCTCCATGCCAGCCTGTGAAACCTTAACAGATATAAACTGTGTAACACCTGCAAGAATTGGAATTAATATAGCTATATGAAGACCAAAACCTGGATTCTGAGACATGTTAACGCCTAAGAAAGTGTTCATATGGTTAATCTTATCAAGATTCTGTGTAATCATATCAGAAAAAGCTGGAAATGCTTCCTTTAACTTAGTCCACTGATCTGCAGTAAATGAATTAAGTGTTGTTACAGCTGTGCTTGTATTGCTCCAGTCAACAGTCTTTCCATATATCTCATTAAGAGTATCAGCATATCCTGAAACAGATGAAATACCATCAGCACCATTAAGTCCAAGTATATTACGGAAAAGTACCTTAATCTGTGAAATATAAAGTGGTATCTGCTGGAATACTCTGTAAAGAGCAAAAAGAATAGGCATCTGAATAAGAAGCTGCACACAGCTTCCCCACTGTGAAACACCATATTTTTCATAAACAGCCTTAGTTTCTGCCTGCATCTTCTGCATAGCTACTGTATCACTGTTCTTTCCTTTATACTTCTCCTGAATAGCCTTTATCTCTGGATTCATAACTGACTGTAACTTAGTCATCTTCTGCTGCTTAATCTGTAATGGAAGCATTAACATTTTAACAAGCAGAGTAAAAATAATGATTGCTATTGCAATATTACCAATTCCCATTGCATTAAGACCCTTAAAAAGGATGTCTAAAATGTAACCAAGTAACTGTGCAATTGGCTTAATAATACTCAAATTGTCACCTCCGCATAATATAGCACTATCCATATATTCAGTTGTTTATTGCTTTTTTCGTTTCCCATATCTGCCTACCGGCACAGGATCAAAGCCATAAGCGTTCTTATTAAATGGATTGCACCTTAATATTCTTTTAAGTGCCAACCATCCACCTAATAAAACTCCATACATTTCAATAGCTTCAATCGCATATTGCGAACATGTTGGAATAAAGCTGCAGTATTTTCCTCCTTTGTAAGGAGATATTGCGAGCTGATATAATCTTATCATCTTAAGAACTATGAACTTGCCCGCATTCTTTAACTTAATCTTTATATCCTTCATATTAACCGCCTGTTTAATCCTGCTTATAAAGCTTATGAAGTTTCAATAAATGAATCATTGATTCCTTAGTTTCGAAAAAACCCTTATCTTTCAAACCGGCTCTGGCTACGACAACATAATCATATCCATCGGGTATACAGTCTGTACTAAGGCGGAATGCCTCTCGTATCAGTCTTGCCAGTCTGTGTCGGACAATACTATTCCCGACCTTCTTGCTCACAGATACACCTAATCGTTTGGTATCCGTTCCATTCTCAGAAACATACATAATAAGATTCTTGTTAGCAAAAGACTTCTTATTATTGTACACCTTTTTAAATTCCTGATTACTTCTTAATGTTTCAAAATCCTTATATTTCATACCATTCACCATTCTTATTAATTAAAATGTTACTTAAATTAAATATTATTATAATCTGAAAAAAGCAGATGAGAAACTCCCATCTGCCAACAAAATCAAGAAAATATTAATTAAGCTGAAAGTTTCTTTCTACCCTTAGCTCTTCTTGCTGATAAAACTTTTCTTCCACCTGCAGTACTCATTCTTGATCTGAATCCATGAACCTTAGATCTCTGTCTGTTCTTTGGCTGAAATGTCATCTTCATAGTCTATGCACCTCCTTCATTACCATTGTAGTTTATTATGGTAAGAATATTTTCATATAAAAAATTTCAAAACACAGAACTGATTATATTGTGTAAACATTATAAAGTCAAGAAAAACTTGATATTTACTGCATATATTTTTAAGTATATCAATTATATAAAAATGACTTTCAACAGGTTTTTCACAATGCTGTAATCCGCATAAACAGGACATTTCTTGTAATTTTCAGTAAGAATATAAAAGAGTTTTCCACAAAATGTTGATAACTTGTGGAAAACTCTTTATAATTATGTTAGTTATTAACGATACTTTTGAAAAAGTGCCTATTTTCGACCTTTTTCGCGTTTATAATATTATCCACACTGATGTTAATACATTTCTTTCCAGATAATTATCCACAGGGCTTAATCTGCCCAAATATTGAAAAAATTTTATAAATGATATATTATATAAGGGAATGTATTTTTATGATTAGACAGGCTAATTAACAAGCCAGAAAGGCCTAAATTTTATGGATGAATTACAGACATTGATTGATAAATGGGATTTAATTCTCTCTACTTTTAAAGAAGAACATGAAATTATTGATGTTTCTTTTAAAACATGGATTAAACCCCTCAAAATATATAAGCTTGATGGTGATGTTTTAACTCTTACTTTCTCATCTTTAGATGATGACTCTTCTGCTGATGAAAGAAGTATTATATACGTTGAAAAGAGATATCTTAAACATCTCACATGTACAATCTGTGAAGTAATGAATAAAGAATACTCAGTAATAATTATGTCTTCTGCTGAGAAAAAAGAAGATGAATTAAAGAAAAAGACATCATCTGTTTCTACTACTAATAACATTGCTACACAAAATCTTAATCCTAATTACACATTTGACACATTTGTAATAGGTACTAACAATAACCTGGCCCACGCTGCTTCTTTAGCGGTTGCCGAAACACCTGGACAGATATATAACCCTTTATTCATATACGGAGGTGCCGGACTTGGTAAGACTCATCTTATGCAGGCAATTGCACATTTTATTATTGCAAGTGACCCATCTAAGAAGGTTTTATATGTAACTTCGGAGACATTTACTAACGAGCTTATCGAATCGGTTAAGACTAACAAAAACACTGAATTCAGAAATAAATACCGTAACATTGACGTTCTTCTTATTGATGATATTCAATTTATAATAGGAAAGGTTTCTACTCAGGAAGAGTTCTTCAATACTTTCAACGACCTTTATATGCTTGGAAAACAGATTGTTATATCTTCTGATAGACCACCTAAAGAAATGGAAACTCTGCCAGACAGATTAAGAACACGTTTTGAGAGCGGACTTCCGGTAGATATCCAGATTCCTACATATGAAACTAAGATGGCTATTATTAATAAGAAGTCTGAGGCTTTAGGAATTGATTTTCCTTATGAAGTTAAAGATTATGTTGCAACTAATATTACTTCAAGTATCAGGGAGCTTGAAGGAGCACTTACCAAGCTTTCAGCTTATTCTAAGCTTTCCCACACACCTCTTACTGCAGAGTTTGCTGAGAATACACTTAAGGATCTTATATCTCCTTACTCTAAGAAAGAGATTACACCTGAATTAATTATTGATGTAGTTGCTGAACATTTCCATATCAAGCCTGAAGATATAATATCTCATAAACGAAGTGCAGACATAGCATTTCCACGACATATAGCTATGTATCTGTGCAGACAGATGACACAGACTCCTCTTGAAGCTATTGGTAAAGCCTTAGGAGGAAGGGATCATTCTACTATATTATATGGTTCAGAAAAGATTGCCAAAGAAACAGCTACTAACGAAACTACCAAGAGTACTATTGATATATTAATAAAGAAGCTTAATCCATCCTGAAAGTTATCCACAATGGACTTAGGATATTTTGTTAATTAATTGTTATTTTTATGTTGAATGTTCTTTATAACTTTTTTGGGGAACATTTTTATTTTAATCCTTCATTAATTTTTCACTGTGAATTAACATCATAATTTATGTTTTCTAACATGGTTATAATTGATGCTAATCCAGTATTTGTAAGGCCTTGCATGATTTTTAACATTTTAACAGCCCCTAAGACTACGGCTACGACATTAATATATTTATATATAGCTCTTCTCCACTACTATTTTCTTGAAAGGAAGTTATCAACATGAAATTAGTTTTTACTAAATCCAACTTAAACAAAGCTGTAGGTATCGTAATGAAAGCTGTACCTACAAGAACTACTATGAATATTCTTGAATGTATTCTTATTGATGCTACTACTAACGAAATCAAGTTCACAGGTAACGATATGGAACTTGGAATCGAAACTATAGTAGAAGGTGAGATTATAGAAAAGGGTAAAGTTGCCATTGATGCTAAGCTTTTCTCTGAAATCGTAAGAAAGCTTCCCGATAATGATATTACTTTATCTACTGACTCCAATAATAATGCTCTTATTACATGCGAAAAGAGTAAGTTCAATATTGCTGGAAAGTCTGGAGATGATTTCTCTTACCTCCCAGCTATTATTAAAGACAAAATGATAACACTTTCACAGTTCCAACTAAAGGAAGTTATCAACCAGACAATTTTCTCTATCGCTATTAACGATAATAACAAGATGATGACAGGTGAGCTTTTTGAGATAAGTGAAGGTACACTTAAGGTTGTTGGTCTTGACGGACATAGAATTGCTATCCGTAATATTAAGCTTGAAGGAAGAGCTGATGATGTAAGAGTAGTTATTCCTGGTAAAACTCTTCAGGAGATAAGCAAGATTCTTAATGCTGATGCAGAAAGTCTTGTTAATATATATTTTACTAATAATCATGTTTTATTTGAATTTGATCAGACTCATGTTGTTTCCAGACTTATTGAAGGTGATTACTTCAAGATTAATCAGATGCTTTCTAATGATTATGAAACTAAAGTATCTATTAATAAAAAAGAATTTCTTGACTCTATCGACAGAGCTAATCTTCTTATAAGGGAAGGAGATAAGAAGCCAATTATTATTAATATCCAGAATGGTTTATTACAGGTAAATGTTAATTCTGCAATTGGAGCTCTTAACGAAGACATTGATATTGATAAAGAAGGTAAGGATATTATGATTGGTTTTAATCCTAAGTTCCTTATGGATGCATTAAGAGTTATTGATGATGAAAATGTGACTATGTATTTAGTTAATCATAAATCACCTTGCTTTATCAGAGACAAGGAAGAAAATTATATTTATCTTATACTTCCTGTTAACTTCACAGCTTAACAAGAGAAAGGAAAGTTATGGAAGAAATAGTTTTAAGAGATGAGTTCATCAAACTTGGACAGGCAATCAAAGCAGCCGGATTAGTAGAATCTGGTGTTGAAGCTAAGATTGTTATTCAGGATGGTGAAGTTAAAGTTAATGGCGTTGTTGAGACACAGCGTGGTAAAAAGCTTTTTGGTGGAGAAGTTGTAGAGTACAACGGCTCTAGTATTCTTATAAAAAAATAGGTGTTAATGTGATAGTCGAATCTGTTGAATTAAAGGATTACAGGAATTATGAATTTCTAGATATGAAGTTCAATGAGCATGTCAATATAATATATGGTGACAATGCACAGGGAAAGACTAACATATTAGAATCAATATATATGTGTTCAACTTCCAAGTCACATCGTGGCAGTAAAGACAGAGAAATCGTCAGGTTCGGGGAAGATGAATCTCATATTAAGCTGAATGTTTTAAAGCATGGTATGAAATACCGTATAGACATGCACCTTAAGAAGAATAAATCCAAGGGTATAGCAGTCAACGGTATTCCAATTAAGAAGGCTGTTGAGCTTTTTGGAATTATTAATATTGTTTTCTTTTCTCCGGAGGATCTTAATATTATAAAAAACGGACCTTCTGAGAGAAGAAGATTTATGGATATGGAACTTAGCCAGCTTGACAAGATATATCTTAGTAACCTTGTTAATTACAACAAAGTACTTAATCAGAGAAACAAACTTCTCAAAGATATAGCATTTTCACCATCAGAACAGCTGATGCAGACTCTTGATATATGGGACATGCAGCTTGTTAAGTATGGAAGCCTTATAATTAAAGGCAGAAAAAGTTTCATAGAAAAGATTAACACAATAATCACTGATATTCATTCAAGACTTACTGGTGGTAATGAGAATATTAAAGTATGTTATGTTCCTGATGTTGATGTGAATGATTTTGAAGAAGAAGTAAAGAATTCAAGACAGAAGGATATTAAATACAAGGCTACAAGTAAAGGTCCTCACAAGGATGATATTATATTTTTAATTAATGACAATGATGTGAGAAAATACGGTTCACAGGGACAACAAAGAACAGCTGCACTTTCACTTAAGCTGTCTGAGATTGAACTTGTGAAAATTGTAATTAAAGATACTCCGGTACTTCTTCTTGATGATGTTTTGTCTGAGTTAGATAGTAACAGGCAGAATTTTCTGATAAACAGCATAGGAGATATACAGACGATTGTTACATGCACCGGACTTGAAGAATTTATTAATAACAGAATGAATATCAACAAAATATTTAAAGTAACAGATGGTCATGTAGTTAATGAGAATTAATTACATTTTGCTTTGTAAAACAAGGAGGAATTAAAGTGGCAGATCAGAATGCAGAGAAGAATTATGGTGGAGACCAGATTCAGGTACTCGAAGGTCTTGAAGCTGTAAGAAAAAGACCTGGTATGTATATTGGAAGTACATCAGGAAGAGGACTTCATCATCTTGTGTATGAGATAGTTGATAATGCAATTGACGAAGCTTTAGCAGGTTTTTGTACACATATTGAGGTTATGATTAATAAAGATAACTCTATCACTGTAATTGATAATGGTAGAGGTGTACCTGTTGATATTAATCATAAGACAGGAAGACCTGCCATTGAAGTTGTATATACAGTTCTTCATGCCGGAGGTAAATTCGGCGGTGGAGGATATAAGGTGTCAGGAGGTCTTCATGGTGTTGGTGCATCTGTAGTTAATGCTTTGTCTGAATGGCTTGAAGTTCAGGTAAAGAGAAATGGACACATTTATCAGCAGAGATACGAAAGAGGAAAGATATGTTATGACCTTAAGATTGTAGGTGACTGCGATATTGAGGATACAGGAACTCAGGTTACTTTTCTTCCTGATTCTGAGATTTTTCAGGAAACAACTGTATTTGAATTCGATATTCTTATGCACAGATTAAGAGAAATGGCATTTCTTACTAAGGGAATCAAGATTACTCTTACAGATTTAAGAGAAGGTCTTGAGCAGCAGAAAGTATTCCATTATGAAGGTGGTATCAAGGAATTTGTCAAGTATCTTAATAAGAGTAAAGAACCTTTATACAGCCAGATTATTTATTGTGAAGGTGTGAAAGACAATGTTCAGGTTGAAGTAGCATTCCAGCATAATGATGGATACAATGAGGTTGTTGATTCATTTGTTAATAATATTAAGACACCTGAAGGTGGTACACATCTGACCGGTTTCAGAAATTCACTGACTAAGACTTTTAATGATTATGCAAGAAAGAATAAGATTCTTAAGGATAGTGATCAGGGACTTTCAGGTGATGATATAAGAGAAGGTCTTACAGCAATCGTATCTGTTAAGATTGAAGATCCGCAGTTTGAAGGACAGACTAAGCAGAAGCTTGGTAATACAGTTGCAAGGGGAGCAGTTGACAGTATAGTAAGTGAACAGCTTACTTACTTCCTTGAGCAGAATCCTGCAGTTGCTAAATCTATATGTGAAAAATCGTTGCTTGCACAGCGTGCGAGAGAAGCTGCAAGAAAAGCAAGAGACTTAACAAGAAGAAAGACTGCACTTGAAAGCACTTCACTTCCTGGTAAGTTAGCTGACTGTTCAGATAAAGACCCTAAGAATTGTGAGATATATATCGTTGAGGGAGATTCAGCCGGTGGTTCAGCTAAGACTGCAAGAAGCCGTGCTACACAGGCAATCCTTCCACTTCGTGGTAAGATTCTTAACGTTGAGAAAGCAAGACTTGACAGAATACTTGGAAATGCAGAGATTAAAGCGATGATTACTGCATTTGGTACAGGTATTCATGAAGATTTTGATATAAGCAAGCTTCGTTATCACAAGATTATTATTATGACAGATGCCGATGTAGATGGTGCACATATTGCAACACTTCTACTTACATTTCTGTACAGATTCATGCCTGATCTTATAAGAGAAGGCCATGTATATCTTGCACAGCCACCACTTTATAAGGTTGAGAAGAATAAAAAAGTCTGGTATGCCTATAATGATGATGAGCTTAATGCAATAATGACTGAAATTGGAAGAGACCAGAACAACAAAGTCCAGCGTTATAAAGGACTTGGTGAGATGGACGCAGAGCAGTTATGGGAAACAACAATGGACCCACACAAGAGAGTATTATTAAGAGTTAATATGAATGAAGATGATGATTCAGAACTTGATGTAACATTCTCAACACTTATGGGTGACAAGGTAGAGCCAAGAAGAGATTTCATAGAAGCAAATGCGAAATTCGTAAAGAATTTGGATATCTAACGAGCAGCGCATAAGACAATATCAGAATATTATGTGCGTGCTTGTACGCTAAATAATATTATGATGTTGTCTTGTATGGTGCGACTAGCACCATGAGTAAAATCGTTAGATTTTACGAATGCGCGTAAAGTGGATTTATACATTGCGTTAATTAATAACTTCACGGAAAGGAATTATAATAATGGATGAACATATCTTTGATAAAGTTCAAGAAGTAGATATGCAGAAAACCATGGAAAACTATTATATAGATTATGCCATGAGTGTTATCGCTTCCAGAGCACTTCCGGATGTAAGAGATGGTCTTAAGCCGGTACAGAGAAGAATTCTATATTCAATGATAGAACTTAACAACGGTCCTGATAAGCCACATAGAAAATGTGCCCGTATCGTTGGTGATACAATGGGTAAATATCACCCACATGGTGATTCATCAATTTATGAGGCATTAGTAAAGCTGGCTCAGGATTTCAATACAAGATATCCACTTGTTGACGGACATGGTAACTTTGGTTCAGTCGATGGTGATGGAGCCGCAGCCATGCGATATACAGAGGCGAGACTCAGCAAGATATCTATGGAGATGACAAGAGATCTTAACAAAGATACTGTAGATTTCATACCTAACTTTGATGAAACAGAAAAAGAACCTACAGTACTTCCATCAAGATATCCTAACCTGTTATGTAATGGTACATCAGGTATTGCTGTAGGTATGGCTACTAATATTCCACCTCATAACTTGAGAGAAGTTATAGGTGCTGTTGTAAAGATGATTGACAATAAGGTGGAAGAAGACAGAGACACAACAATTGAGGAAATCCTTGATATAGTTAAAGGTCCTGATTTCCCTACAGGTGGTACAATCATCGGCAAGTTGGGAATTGAAGAGGCTTACCGTACAGGAAGAGCCAAGATAAAGGTAAGAGCTGTAACTAATATTGAGCCAATGAATAATGGCAAGAACAGAATTGTAGTTACAGAACTTCCATACATGGTTAATAAAGCAAAGCTTATAGAAAAGATAGCAGAGCTTGTAAGAGATAAGAAGATTGACGGAATCACTGATTTAAGAGATGAATCTGACAGAGAAGGTATGAGAATTGCCATTGAGTTAAGAAGAGATGTCAATCCTAACATAATACTTAACCAGTTATACAAACACACACAGTTACAGGATACATTTGGTGTAATCATGCTTGCATTAGTAGATAACCAGCCAAAGGTTCTTAACCTGTATGACATGTTAAAGTATTACCTTCTTCATCAGGAAGAAGTCGTTACAAGAAGAACAAAGTTTGATCTTAATAAGGCAGAAGAAAGAGCCCACATTTTAGAAGGCTTAATGATTGCTTTAGATAATATCGACAGAGTTATATCAATAATAAGAGGTTCTGCAAATGTACAGATTGCCAAGGAAAGTTTAATAGCTGAATTTGCACTTTCAGAAGCACAGGCACAGGCTATCGTTGATATGCGTCTTAGAGCTCTGACAGGTTTGGAAAGAAGCAAGCTTGAAGCTGAATTGAAAGAACTTCATGAGAAGATTAAAGAATACAAGGCAATTCTTGCAGACAAGAAGTTACTTCTTGGAGTTATCAAGACTGAGATTTCAGAGATAGCAGACAAATATGGTGATGACAGAAGAACTTCTATCGGATATGATGAATACGATATTTCAATGGAAGACCTTATTCCTGATGAACCATGTGTCATTGCAAGAACTAACTTAGGTTATGTAAAGAGAATGACACCTGATAACTTTAAGAGCCAGCATCGTGGTGGTAAGGGAATAAAGGGAATGCAGACAATTGATGATGATTATATCAAAGATTTATTCATGACAACATCACATCATGTACTTACATTCTTTACTAACACAGGACGAGCTTATAAGTTAAAGGCTTATGAAATTCCTGAAGCATCAAGAACTTCAAGAGGAACTGCAATAATCAATCTTTTACAGTTAGCACCGGGAGAGACAATCACAGCAGTAGTTCCTGTTAAGATTGATACACTGCAGGATACAGATTACCTGTTTATGGCAACTAAGAAGGGTATCGTTAAAAAGACACCTGTTAAAGAATTTGCCAATATAAGAAAGACAGGAATCCAGGCAATTAATTTAAGAGAAGATGATGAACTTATAGAAGTTAAACTTACAGATGACCAGGCAGAGATTCTTATGGTAACAATGCTTGGACAGTGTATAAGATTTAAAGAAACAGATGTAAGACCTACAGGACGTTCAGCAATGGGTGTTATAGGTATGAGTCTTATGGATGAGGATGAAGTAGTTGGTGTTCAGGTAAGTACCCAGGGAGATACTATGCTTATAGTATCTGAGAATGGTATGGGTAAGAGAACAGACATTGACGAATATACAGTTCAGCATCGTGGTGGTAAAGGTGTCAAATGTTACAAGATAACAGAAAAGACAGGTAATGTCGTAGGAGCTAAGGCTGTAGATGATTCAAGAGAAGTAATGCTTATTACAACAGAAGGAATTATAATCAGACTTCAGTGTTCAGATATATCTAATCTTGGAAGAATAACATCAGGTGTTAAACTTATTAACCTTGATGAAGGAATTAAAGTAGCAACAATTGCCAAAGTAAGGAAGCAGCCTGCTGATGAAGATGGTAAGGATGCAGAAGGCTTTGAAGAAGACACCAATAAAACAGTAGAATTTGAAGAGTAATCTTAAGGAAACTGCCACATTTATATATGTGACGGTTTCCTTTTTAGCAGGAGATAATATGGCTTTAATTAATATTAATTATGAATCAAAAACACTTGGTATGCCCGTTATGATTAATGCAATTATTCCTCAGGGAAGAGGAAATTATAAGACATTATATCTTCTTCATGGAATGGGAGGAGATTACACTACATGGATTACGAAATCCAGAGTGGCAGATTATGTAGATAATACAGATATAGCAGTCATAATGATTTCAGGTGATAACAAATGTTTCGTAGATAATGTACATGGAAGAAAATATTTTACATTTTTAACAGAAGAACTTATAAAAACCTGTACCAACTGGTTCGGATTATCATGTGACAGAAAAGACCGTTATATAGCAGGAATGTCAATGGGCGGATATGGAGCTGTACATGCAGCACTTATTAAACCTGATGTGTATGGCAAGGTGTTCTCATATTCAGGACTGCTTGATATAGAGAAAAGATTTGACAACCCACAGGGAATAAATACATATCAGATATTTGGAGACAGGGAAAAATTATCAGATAACCGATTTGATATAATGAATTGTTTAAAAGAGAATAATTTAAAGACAAATGTGGAAAATTACCCGGAATTTTACATAAGATGTGGATTATATGATCAGATACTTACAATGAGCAGACAGTGGAATAAATATGCATCAGATGCAGGACTTAAAGTGAATTATTATGAAACTGCTGGCAGTCATGATTTTACTTTCTGGGATAAATGCATACATGAGACAGTTAATATAATAAAAGACCAGTCGTACAGGATGGAGGATATATATGGCAACAATAATGAATGTTAATCACTTTTCTATATATCTTAAGCGTAATATGGAATGTACAGTTATTCTTCCATCACATATAAAAAATGATGAGAAGATTCCAGTATTATGGTTATATCATGGAGGCAGTGGTGATAATACCGTATGGCTGTATCATTCACCAATAGCTGAATATGTTGATGAAGGCAGGTTTGCAGCAGTACTTCCAAATGTGCAGAATTCATGCTTTGTTAATATGAATATAGGAGATAAGTATGAGTCATATGTTGGAAAAGAATTATTTAATATAATTATGAATATGTTTCCATGTCTTTCTGATAAAAGAGAGAATAACTATGTCTCAGGATTTTCTAATGGTGGATATGGCTGTCTTCATATAGCTCTCAAATATCCTGAAAAATATGGAACAGTAGGAGCATTTTCAGCAGGTGACAAAGCTGATTCAGAATTTCTTAATGATGGAAGTGAAAAGTCAATAAGAAGAATACAGCTTTATGGTGATGGAGACCTGCATAAAACTGAATATGGAATTACATATCAGGCAGACAGATTGATAGAGCAGAAAAGTGTAAAACCTGAAATATATCATGCCTGTGGAGAACTTGATCCATGGATAGACATGAATCATATATTGAGAGATTATTTCATGAGCCATAATGAATACAATTATGTATATGATGAGATTGAACAAATCGGACATGAATGGAAATTCTGGCGTGAAGAATTAAAAAGGTTTTTAGTATTTACGGGATTGATTAATAATTAAAATACAAGAAGGGAATTGGGAATGAGAGAGGTTAATGTATCAATAATAACAGACAACATTAAAGAAATGTGCATAGAGGCAAATCATTTTCTCACAGATGACATGAAGAATGTTTTTGAAAATGCAGTAAAAAACGAAGAGTCTGCACTTGGAAAGCAGGTTCTTGGACAGCTTGAAGAAAACTTAAAGATTGCAGGAGAGGATATGATACCTATATGCCAGGATACAGGAATGGCAGTAGTATTCATAAATGTTGGTCAGGATGTTCATCTTACAGGTGGAGATATCACAGATGCAATTAATGAGGGAGTAAGAAGAGGCTATGTTGACGGATATTTAAGAAAATCAGTTGTAAAGGATCCTATCTACAGAGAGAATACCAAAGACAACACTCCGGCAGTAATACATTTTAACATAGTTCCTGGTGATAAAATTGATATAACAGTTGCACCAAAAGGCTTTGGAAGTGAGAATATGAGCAGAGTATTCATGTTAAAGCCGGCAGATGGAATAGAAGGTGTCAAGGAAGCAATACTTACGGCGGTCAAGGATGCAGGTCCTAATGCATGTCCTCCGATGGTAGTTGGTGTAGGAATTGGAGGAACATTTGAAAAATGTGCTTATCTTGCAAAGAAGGCATTAACAAGAGATTTGAATGAAGAATCCCCAGTTGAATATGTTCGTGATTTAGAAAAAGAAATGCTTGAGAAAATTAACAAGTTAGGAATAGGCCCTGGTGGACTTGGAGGAACACAGACAGCACTTGCAATCAATATAGAGACATATCCTACACATATTGCAGGACTTCCGGTTGCAGTAAACATTTGCTGCCATGTAAACAGACATTCACACAGAGTAATATAATCAGGGAGGCTAATCATGGATAAATATATTAATGCACCAATAAGTGATGAGGACGCAAAGAGTCTTCACTCAGGAGATTATGTATACATAACAGGAACAATATATACAGCAAGAGATGCAGCACATAAGAGAATGGCCGAGGCTCTGTCAGCAGGACAGCCACTTCCAATAGACATGAAAAATAACATAATATATTACATGGGACCATCTCCAGCAAGAGAAGGAAGACCAATAGGTTCAGCAGGTCCGACAACAGCAAGCCGTATGGATAAATATGCACCAGACCTTCTTGATTTAGGACTTAAGGGAATGATAGGAAAGGGAAAGCGTTCACAGGCAGTAATTGATGGAATTGTAAGAAACGGTGCGGTATACTTTGCAGCAGTAGGTGGAGCAGGAGCAATTCTTAGTAAGTGTATCAAGAAATCCACAGTCATTGCTTATGATGACTTAGGAACAGAGGCTATAAGAGAACTTGAAGTGGAAAATCTTCCTGTAATTGTAGTAATTGACAGTGATGGAAACAACCTGTATGAAACAGCAATAAAAGAATATTGCAGAGTATAAATATGGTATAAATGGTAAATCCTCCTAATATAGATTTTTATTAAGGGCTGTTATTACAGTTCGAGAATTAAAAGGGAGGAAAAGCCATGACAAAGAAAATGACACGCAGGATAATTGTAGGAGTACTTGCAATTATCCTGATAGTGACAGGCATACTACCGTATATGACTAACAAAGCACAGGCAGCAGAGAATGAACTATATGATAAAATAATACTTGTGACAGAAAACCAGATATCCGATTCTGCCAAAGAAGGTTATAACAAAATCACATTTGCAATTAATAATAATACCAAGGATATATACATTAAAAGTGGTAACACAATAACTCTAAAATCATCAGATAAAGATTATGGTGTACTTGTAGGAGGCATTAACAATGGTGATGCCGTAACTAAAGATACAACAATATATGCCAAATCCTATTCATATGATGGAACATTAGCTCTCGAGAAATCAATCGAAAGTGAGATTCCTGATGAAAAAGGATATTATACACTTCATTTTTCTGCAAAATCGCAGAATCTTCCATCAATAAAAAGTGAAAACCAGAATGTAATACTTGTATTAGACAGGTCACTCAGCATGGCGTGTTCAGTAGATGAGGGAGCTGATGCAAAGGCAATGGCGCCAACTTATGAAAAGACAAGATGGAGTGTTACAGTTAATGCGGTAAAGAATTTCTTAGATGAATTCCTTACAGAGGGAACATCTAATAAAGTATCAGTTGTTTCATACTGTGGTACAGCCAGAACAGAGATAACCGGGACCTCCAGCAAAAGTGAAATCATGACTAAATTAAATACTATATACAATGAAAATTATTATAAAGAGGATTATAATTATAGAGATGGATATTGGGGCTACCTGAAGAGAGAAAATGTTGGCTATATTGACAGAGGACTTGGCGGTTCAACTAATATCCAACAGGGAATTAATCAGGTATCAGATGTTGTGAGTGATAAAGCAGGTGTATCAGTAATACTCTTCACAGATGGCGTTGCCAACAAATATGATGATACCCAGATAGACGGACATTATTATATTAAAAATGATAATCATAATACAGAATATACTGGTTCGAAAAAGGAACTCAATGGTTCATATTATGCAGGAGAAGCTGGAGAAAAATTAAAAGCAGCGGGTGCTGATATATATACGATAGTTCTTATGAGTAAAGAATCAGACATAACTGATCTTGTCAAAGTATCATTAGGTAACCAGTTATTAAGCTATGAGCAATCCGAAGATAAAACGTATTTTACATTTTCAGATAACGGGTATGCTAAAGAATTCTATACAGCTGCTAATGCAGAACAGTTAAACAGCAGATTTAAGCAGATAATGACGGAGATGACAGGTCTGCCATTTGAAAATTCATCGGTAACTGACACATTGGATAAACATTTCGAACTTGTTCCTGGTCAGGAAAATGTGGTAGTTAACAAAGATGGAACATTTACAGTGAAATATCCTGAGAAGATATCAGCAACTGAGCAGACCGTTTCGGTTAAGATAAAAGCAAAAGATGGATATACAGGATATTCATATACTAATGATGGCTGCCAGTTTGATGGATCAATTAATGGACTTACCTACACACAGAAGTTTGAAGAGACACCGGCAGCAGTAATCCTGCCAGATGCTGATGATGACGAGTACACTGTTAATCAGGATGAAGTTCTTGATGCAGGTACAGTTCTTGCTAATGATAACAATGAAATAGTTAATAATCCACAGAAAAAACTTTCATTAAAGACCGTATTAGAAGAAAATGTAAAGAATGGAACGATAAAGTTTAATGAAGACGGAACATTTGAATATATTCCAGACAAAGGTTTCACAGGAAAAGACACATTTGTATATAAAGTAGTTCTTACTGTTGATGGTGAAGAATATACGAAATCAGCGACAGTAACAATAGGCGTAAATCCAAAGCAGCCAGAGACACCAACTGAAAAGGAAACACCGACACAAAAAGAGATACCGACAGAGAAAGAAACACCAACACAAATAGAAACACCGTCAGAGAATATCACACCAAGTGAGTTACAGACACCTGACCAGACAAAGGCCCCTGAAATAGCAGCTAACGAAGATAAGGTAGTCGCAAAGACTTCTGTTAAGACAGGAGACAGAAGCAATACAATATACTATATAATGTTATTGATATCGGTTGCTACAACGATGGCAACAACAGTAGTTGTGTATAAAAAGAAAAAGGAATAAATAATATTCAGTAAAAATAAAAAGCCCCTTGACAATATCAGGGGGCTTTGTTAGAATAATAAATGCGTTTGACGCAGAATTTCATATTATGAGTTAAACATATATGGTTTAGGGCTCGCATTCATGGAATCTGGAGTAGTACTCAAGAGGCTGAAGAGGCGCCCCTGCTAAGGGTGTAGGTCGGGCAACCGGCGCGAGGGTTCAAATCCCTCCTGCTCCGTTGACAGAAAGAAAAAGACAGTCAGAATGTTCTGGCTGTCTTTTTTCTTTATATGTTATTATTATATGTTGGTGTCAAAGCAGACAAGTTATTCACAATATTTGCAAAGTTATAAAGGAAATGTGGAATATGACAGAGAGACAGAAAATGATTAGTGGACAATTATACAAGTCAGGAGTAAAGGAACTTGCTAATGACAGAATGTTATGTAAAGAACAGTGCTATGACTTTAATGCATTAAGACCATCACAGACAGAACAACAGACTGCTATGATTAAGAAGATATTCGGTAAGGTGGGAGCTAATTGTTTTATTACAGCTCCATTCTGGTGCGATTACGGATATAATATAGAAGCAGGTGACAATTTCTATGCAAATCACAATCTTGTAATACTTGACTGTGCTAAAGTAACATTTGGTAATAATGTATTCATAGCACCAGATTGTGGTTTCTATACAGCAGGACATCCTGTTGATGCAGCAAGCCGTAATGACGGATGGGAATATGCTTATCCAATAAAAGTAGGTAATGATGTCTGGATAGGTGGAGGAGTAAAAGTAATGCCTGGGGTAACAATAGGTAATAATGTTGTAATAGGTGGCGGAAGCGTAGTTGTGAAAGACATACCAGACAACAGCGTTGCAGTTGGCAATCCATGCAAAGTAATAAAAAAGATAGAACAAGGCAAAGCAAGAAAATATAATATAGAAGAAAAGCAGATATAACTTGTATATAAATGTGGTGTAAACCCCTATATATAGTGTATTTAAAAGAAATTACAACTTTTTTAAAAAAAATTGAAAAAAGTTGTTGACAATGTGTGAACCTGATGATATTATATACAAGTCGCCGCGGTAAGCGGTAACAAATAAGACTTAAAACACCAGATAAATACTGGGTTTGA
>OHSL01000008.1_pt1 | contig 180913 bp, 164 predicted proteins | sample 1578741 | NCBI WGS metagenome assembly OHSL01 (sample SAMEA3879512, study PRJEB24766) | human gut metagenome | biome: human-associated habitat; feature: feces | place: USA | collected 1985/1987 | reverse complement strand
AATCCATTGCCAAAAAGGCAATCAATATAAATGTCATAAGTGACATTAGGAAGATTTTTGCTGAATGGAATTTTTAAATTTTGTACCATTTGAAATTGAATTTTTTCATCTTCCGACATCTTTTTGATTTCTGGAACCACAACATATAGATTTGGATATTTAGGCTGTAGAAGTCTTGCGATTGCTAATCCATCGGCACCATTATTTCCAGGACCGCAAAGAATACAGATAGATTGGTTTGTATTTGTGATTTGTTCAATAATTTCGGCTGATTTTAAAGCTGCATGTTCCATCAAAATCAAACTTGGAATCTGGTATGTTTTGATGGCTGCATGATCAATGTTTCGAGCCGTAGTTTGCGTATGTATATAGGCTGGATACATAATCTCACACTCCTTATCTTTACTATACTCTTAATGTTTAAAAAATCATAATACTTTTAAGGATGTATGTTATAATTATGAAAAATGTGCAGTATGGAGGGTAGAATGAAAAGACTTGGAAAATATAAGGCCGTAATTGCTTTATTGTGTTTTACTGCAACAATTTTTAGTGGTTGTAGGAAAAAACCGGATGCTGTAATTACAGATGGGGGTGACGTTACAGTAGTAAGTGCAGAGCATGAGACGGTGGAAGAAAGCAGTGCAGATATATTTACGTATAAAGATCTTAAGATAGGTAATGTATCGTATTTAATGACAGAGTCACAGGTAATGGCAATCCTTGGTAAACCTACAGAGGAAACTGAGACTAATGGAAAGAAAATCTATTCATATAATGAAATGTCCATAGGATTTCAGAAATTGAATAACAATAATAAGCCTGACTGGAATGGTACATACAAAGTAGTACAGGCGGCATCAATAGGAAATAATGATGTGTTTTCAAGAGATTTACGGGTTGGTGATTCTACAGAAGATATATTGAAATGTTATTACAGGGACACAGATTATCAGGATAATTTATATACATCAGAAGATAAATCTGTTGAATATGGAAAATTTTTGTATGGGGACAGTACTATTTCTGATTTGAATAAGACTGAGAAGACAGATACATTTGCATATGGGTTAATTAATTATAAGGGCTATAGCAGTATGGAGACAGCCGAAAGCTATAATATTGAATTCACATATTTTGATGGAAAATACAAGAGTGATAAGGCAACGATTTATGATGATTATGCCACGCTTGATTTTGAGATAGACAATAATGGTAAGATAACAGCAGTTTCGTGGGTTTATAATCCAGAACGAAATTGATATGAGGAGGACAATTATGAAGAAATTTGCCAGATGTGTATTGATACTTATATTAGTTGCAGTACTTAGTGGAGTTGGAGGATATATATATGAAAATAATACAATAACTCCAATGTATGAATCAGTTGCTAAACTCTATGTTGTGCCTGGTTCACAGAATGAAGCATCTATAAGAGCTAAGAATGGAGGACTTAATCAGGATTTTACAATTATATTCTCTAGTAAAGTTGTAATTGAATCAGCACAGAGAATTGCAGGAACATCAGAAGATATATCAGAATATCTTGCAGTGTCTTCACCGGCAGATAGTAATATTGTAGAACTTAAGATTACTAATCCGGATCAGAATACTGCTAAGACATACGTAGATGCGATTGCCAAGACTGCAGTTAAGACGACAACTATAATCCCAGTTGAGTCAATCCAGATTCTTTCAGAAGGTACAAGTGATGGTGTGGCAACTAAACCACATTTATATTATAATACAGCACTTATTGTAGCTGTAGCCAGTGCGGCATGTGTATTTATTGAGGTAGTGGTGTGCCTTATATTGTGTGCATTTAAGAAGAAAGAAGATCATAGTGATGACGAATATGAATATGAGGCAAGATTTGGAAGATATGCATATTCAGGAGCTGGATATATAGAGGATAAAGCAGATTCTACGAAGAGAATTTCCTACGATAACAACACGCAGGGGAGCCATAGAAAGATTAAGACTGATGATATTCTGGCTGAATTTGATGATGAGGATGATGACGAGGAGTATGATGATTCATTCTTATATAGAACTTCAGATAAAGCGGAAGATAAAGTTGATATAGATTCAGATATGGAAGCTGCTGCAGCAAAGGAAGAAGATACAGCAGATGTACAGGATGCAGAGCCGGAAGTTACGGAACCAGAGGAGCAGAAAGCAGAGCCAGAAGTTGCAGAATCAGAAGAAACAGAGTGGGTATCAACAGAGGTGGAACCAACATTAGTTGACGAAGAACCAGCTCCTATCGAAATTGAAGAACTTGCAACAAAACAGGCTGAATCAGGGGTTAAAATCCTCGGAAGAATATACAGATAATATGTGGGAGGAGGAATGATATGTTCAGCGTAAATATAGACAAAATTGTTAATATGACAGACAATGAGAAGAGATGTCACGATGAAGTCAGAGAAACTGTGAAGTCTGAGTTAAATGGTGGAAAAGTTCTTGCTGTAACAAGAAATGGAATTGGAGCATTTAAGATAGCATACAGTTTTGTAAGTGATGGCGAGAAAGTCCTTTTTATTGATGCCGATATTATGTCTGAGATTTTCCTTGGAAAATATAAGCTTGGAAAGAACCTGAAAGGTGTTGCAGATTTTCTTAAAAATCCATCTGAAACAGCAGATTTAATATGCAAGACTAATAATCCTGATTTTGATATTATATTTACTGGAGTATTGGATGATGGTGTTATTACAGAAGATGAAGAGGCTGTTATGAAACAGCTTATTGATATGTATTCTGCTGAATATGACAGAGTTGTTGTAAGTTCAGATGAAGATGGCAGAATAGCAAAGTATTGTGATGGAACTGTTATCATGTATGAGGAAAGCGAGTTCGGTGAATTATCAGCAGAGAAGTATACTAATGAACTTGAGAACAATAAATGTAATGTTCTGGGTGTGGTAATTAATGAATAATATTGATACATTTGTGCAATTAGTGCAAGAGTCTGACAATATTGTATTTTTCGGTGGTGCAGGGGTATCTACTGAAAGTGGAATTCCTGATTTCAGAAGTCCAGATGGATTATATAACCAGCAATATAAGTATCCACCAGAAACAATTATCAGTCATTCCTTTTATCAGAGATATCCTGAGGAATTTTACAGATTCTATAAGGATAAGATGTTATATCCTGATGCAGAACCGGGGATAACACATTTGGCATTGGCAAAGCTAGAAAAAGAAGGAAAACTTAAGGCTGTCATAACACAGAATATTGATGGACTGCATCAGAAGGCTGGTAGCAGCAATGTAATTGAACTGCATGGTTCAGTTCTCAGGAATTATTGTGAAAGATGTCATAAGTTTTATGGTATTGATAAGATTATCAATTCTGAGGGCGTTCCGATGTGTGAATGCGGTGGAAGGATAAAGCCTGATGTTGTATTGTATGAAGAAGGTCTTGACGATAACAATATAACAAATGCTGTGAATTATATAAGACATGCTGATATGCTTATAATAGGAGGAACATCTCTTGGGGTATATCCGGCGGCAGGACTTATAGATTATTACAGGGGAGACAAGCTTGTTCTTATTAATAAATCAGCAACTCCTTATGACAGCAGGGCTGATATTCTTATTAATGAGCCGCTGGCTGATGTATTCAGAAATTTTATTTAATTAATATATAGCGGAGGTTTTGAATGGCGGGAATTATTCCATACGAAACTGGTGATATTGTAGAAATGAAAAAAAAGCATCCATGCGGGAGTAGCGAATGGGAGATTCTCAAAGCGGGTGCAGATATTAAAATGAAATGTTTAGGATGTGGTCATGAAATTATTATAAAAAGATCACTCGCACAAAAAAATACAAAAAAATTGAAAAAAGCTTGAAATTAACTTCTGGATATGATAAGATTTTGTCTTGTGATATATTTTTAATCCTTGTTCCTTCATGTACATTTATGTGTATAAGGATAGAAGGGACCAAAAGACCAGAAGGAGGTGCGACGTAGATGAATAAGTATGAATTAGCATTAGTTGTTAGCGCAAACGTCGAGGATGAAGTAAGAACAGCTACTATCGAGAAGGTTAATGAGTTAATCACTCGTTTCGGTGGTACTATTACAGATCCAGGCACAAGCGAGAAGAAGAAGCTTGCATACGATATCCAGCATATGAGCGAAGGATTCTATAGTTTCATTAAGTTTGAAGCAGAAGCTACTGCTCCAGCTGAGATTGAAAGCAGAATCCGTATCATGGATAATGTATTAAGATTCTTAATCGTTAAAGACGGAGAGTAATTTATTAATCCCGATTTTTAAAGATGACGTTTGACTTACAACTCTTTATAGAAGAGGAGATAAAGTATGAACAAAGTTATTTTAATGGGAAGACTGACAAGAGAACCAGATGTAAGATATTCACAGAATGCAGACGGTTCTATGGCAGTTGCTAGATATACATTGGCTGTAGACAGAAGACGTGGAAGAAACAGTGATAATGAACAGTCTGCTGATTTCATAAGCTGTGTTGCTTTTGGAAGAGCAGGGGAATTCGCTGAGAAGTATCTTCATCAGGGAACTAAGATTGTTGTTACTGGTAGAATCCAGACTGGTAGTTATACTAACAAAGATGGTCAGAGAGTTTATACAACCGATGTAGTTGTTGAAGAACAGGAATTTGCAGAAAGCAAATCCGCAGCAGCAAGTAATGGAGGAGACTCTAATTATGCTGCGTACACACCATCAAGACCAGAACCAAGCCAGGCGGCTGGAGATGGATTTATGGCTATTCCTGACGGAGTAGATGATGAGGGTTTGCCTTTCAACTAAGATAGGAGGTAAAAACCATGCCAGATAAGAAGGCTGAGAGACCAGAGGGTCAGATGAGAAGAAGACCAATGCGTAGAAGAAAGAAAGTTTGCGCATTTTGTGCAGATGCCAACAAGGTATTAGATTATAAGGATGTTGCTACACTTAAGCACTATGTTTCTGAGAGAGGAAAGATTCTTCCTAGAAGAATTACAGGAAACTGTGCAAAGCATCAGAGAGCTCTTACTGTAGCTGTTAAGAGAGCAAGACACGTAGCTCTTCTTCCATATTCAGTAGACTAATATATATTAAGACTACGAGCCGTAGCAGGGAAACCTGCTACGGCTTTTTTTGCGCGGGCAGCGATGAGAGAAGACATGGAAAGTTCCCAGTCGTGCTTGCACGAACTGAGAACTTTCCATGTCTTTTCGAGGAGCGCCGCGACAATGCCAGAACGAAGTTCTGGCATATGAGCTGCCCGCAGCAGTGAGCCGTGCAATCCAGAATGTGCTTGCACAAAGCATACTTGTAGTATATTTGTATACATGATATAATTATTTTAATTTGATTATGGAGATGTGTGTTATGCCAGATAACAAATATGGGAAAAAAGCATTTAAATATAGCGGACTTCTGAGGTCATTTTTTGCATGGCCATTATATATTGGGGCGGTTCTGATTATAATATGTGCAATTATGTTCTGTGTTAATGTGACAGCAGCGACAGTTGTAAGCATTTTCATGGTTATATATCTGATGACATGCGGCCTCATGTATTTCTATATGAGACCAAGAATAATGTCAGGAATAGTGGAGTTTGCATCCAATTATTCTCAGGTTCAGAAGCAGCTTTTGTATAACCTCAGTGTGCCATACTGTCTTCTTGATAATAACGGCAATGTCATGTGGACTAATAAGGCAATGCAGGATTGCTTAGGCATTAAGAGGGATTTCAGAAAGAATATTAATACTGTTATTCCAGAAGTTACACCAAGTATATTCCCAGATAGTGAAATTGGATTTAAGGAGATAAGACTTACATTTCAGGACAGGGATTATAAGGCTGAATTAAAGAATATTGACGCAGATTCTATAGCAGAGGGTGTTGATATAATAGAGAAAAGCAAGGATTCTTCAATGTATGTAATGTATCTTTTTGATGAGACTGATATTAACACATATATACAGAAGTTAAAGGATGAACGATTCGTTGTGGGACTTGTGTATATAGATAATTATGAAGAAGCTCTTGATAGTACTGACGATGTAAGAAGGTCGTTGCTTGCAGGTCTTATTGATAAGAGGGTTAATAAGTATTTTTCTCCGGGTTCAGCAATTGTAAGAAAACTGGAAAAGGATAAATATATCGTTGTATTCAGATATAATTTCTTAGAGAAGCTTATGCAGGACAGATTCAGTCTGCTTGAAGAGATTAAGAGCATCAAGATTGGTAATGAGATGACGCTTACCCTGAGTATGGGTATAGGAACCGGTTCGGCAGAGTATTCTAAGAATTATGATGTGGCTAAGGCAGCGATGGATCTTGCTCTTGGACGAGGCGGAGACCAGGCGGTAGTCAAGGATGGTGAGAAGATTCTTTATTATGGTGGCAAGAGCCAGCAGATGGAGAAGAATACAAGAGTTAAGGTACGTGTTAAAGCTCATGCATTAAGACAGATTCTTGATAATAACAGTAATGTGCTTGTTATGGGACATACACTTGCAGATATTGATGCATTTGGTTCAGCATTGGGAATATATGTTATTGCCAAGAAGCTTGGCAAGGAAGCACACATTGTCCTTGGTGAGGTTACAAGCAGTGTACGGCCTTTTGTGAACAGATTCATAGACAAGGAGGAGTATCCGGACGATATGTTTATAAAGCCGGATGATGCGCCTTCTAAGATAAATGCATCAACAGTTGTTATTGTTGTTGATGTCAACAGACCACAGAGAACAGAGTGTCCAGAGCTTCTAGAAAAATGTAAGACTGTTGTTGTATTTGACCATCACAGAAGACAGAGTGACACAATTACTGGTGCGGTTCTTTCATATGTTGACCCATATGCATCATCAGCTAGTGAGATGATAACAGAGATGATACAGTATGTAGATGACAATATTAAGCTAAAGGCATTTGAGGCAGATGCGCTGTATGCAGGAATTAATATTGATACTGATGGATTTAACAGTAAGTCAGGACCAAGAACTTTTGAGGCAGCCGCATTCCTAAGAAGACATGGTGCAGATGTAACAAGAGTAAGAAAAATGCTAAGAAGCAATATGAATGAATATAAAGAGATTGCAAGGGCTGTAAGCCGTGTGGAGGTTTATAAGGACGCATTTGCAATATCAATATTTAATGGCGATGGAATTGACACACCAACTGTTGGCGGCGCCAAGACAGCCAATGATTTGCTTGATATATCAGGAATTAAAGCTTCTTTTGTTATCACTCCTTACGAGGATAAGATATATGTGAGTGCAAGGTCTATTGATGAAGTTAATGTACAGCTTGTTATGGAAAAGCTTGGCGGTGGTGGTCATATGAGTATTGCAGGAGCTCAGCTTACAGATTGTACAATTGACCAGGCAATTAATAAAATTAAGCTTACACTTGATAATATGATTAAGGATGGTGAAATATAATGGATGTTATTTTGTTAGAGGATGTTAAGACATTAGGAAAAAAGGGACAGATTGTTAAGATTAATGACGGTTATGCAAGAAATTATGTGCTGCCTAAAAAGCTTGGAATTGAGGCAACAGCTAAGAATCTTAATGACCTTAAGTTGGCCAGAAAGAGAGAAGAAAAAGAGGCAGCAGAAGAGCTTGCAGCAGCAAAGGAGCTTGCAGCTAAGATTAAGGAGTGCACAGTTACTGTTTCTATGAAGACAGGTGAAGGTGGAAGAACATTTGGAACTGTTTCAACCAAGGAAGTTGCAGAAGAAGCTAAGAAACAGTTAGGTCTTGATATTGACAAGAAGAAAATGAAGCTTGATGTGCCAATTAAGGCTTTAGGTAATTATATTATCCAGATAAAGCTCCATAAAGATGTAACAGCTGAACTGACAGTTAAGGTTGTTGAGAAATAAGTTTTAAGACACATTTGTAAGAAAGGGAATTACTATGGACGAGTCAGTGGTAACACGGGTGATGCCTAACAGCATTGAGGCTGAACAGTCTGTTGTTGGTTCAATGATTCTGGACAGACAGGCAATTATAACTGCCGCTGAAATCTTAAGGCAGGATGATTTCTACTACAGGCAGTATGGAACTATGTTCCAGACAATGGTAGACATGAATAACGAGGGAAAACCTGTAGATATAGTTACTCTGCAGGCAAGATTGAAAGAGACAGATGTACCGGCTGAAGTTTATAGTATAGAGTTTGTAAGAGAACTGTTATCATCAGTACCAACATCAGCCAATATAAGACAGTATGCTGGTATTGTTAAGGAAAAAGCAGTACTCAGGAATATAATAAGAGTTAATGATGATATTGCCAATCAGTGTTATGCGGGCAAGGAAAAGACTGAAGATATTCTTGCTGATACTGAGAAGAAGATATTCGAACTTGTTAAGAATAAGGGTGGTAAGGAGTATACACCTATTGATAAGGTAGTTCTTGAGGCACTTGACAGAATATCTGCGGCAGCAAAGACCAAAGGTGCTGTAACAGGTGTTCCTACAGGGTTCAAGGACTTAGATACTTATCTGTCAGGTCTGCAGCCGTCAGATTTTATTCTTGTTGCAGCCAGACCTTCAATGGGTAAGACAGCATTTGTCCTTAATGTTGCTGAAAATGTAGCTATTAGGCAGCAGATTACAACAGTTGTATTCAGCTTGGAGATGTCAAATGTCCAGCTTGTAAACCGTATGTTATCACTGGAATCAACAGTAGATGCGGACAAGATAAGAAAAGGACATCTGGATTCTAATGACTGGGGTAAGCTTATTGAGGGTGCAGACAGTATTGCAAAGTCAAAGCTTATAATTGATGATACTCCGGGTATCTCAATCGCAGAATTACGAAGTAAATGTAGAAAATACAAGATGGAGAATAATCTTGGACTTATTATTATCGATTATCTTCAGCTTATGAGTGGCAGCGGAAGCGGACGTTCCGAGGGAAGACAGCAGGAAGTATCTGACATATCAAGAGCGTTAAAGGCACTTGCGAGAGAGTTAAATGTACCAGTAGTAACACTTTCACAGTTAAGCCGTGCAGTGGAGCAGAGACCTGACCACAGACCTATGCTTTCAGATCTTCGAGAGTCAGGAGCTATCGAGCAGGATGCCGACGTTGTTATGTTCCTTTACAGAGATGATTATTACAACAAGGATACAGAGCAGAAGGGTATTGCGGAGATTATTATTGCCAAGCAGCGTAACGGTCCTATTGGAACTGTTAAGATGGCATGGTTGCCAGAACAGACAAGATTTGCAGATCTTTCAAGAGACTTAAGACAGTAATTGAACATGATATTAAAGGAAAACCCCGAATCAGTATTAAACTGGTCCGGGGTTTTATGTAAGTACCGTTAAGGTACATTGAACACCATCTGGTGAACGTTAATCTGTATCTTGTTCAGACTACTGTGGGTTAGGAGCGCCAACTGGACATGTTCCAGCACAAGCACCACAATCAACACAAACATCAGCATTGATTTCGTAATGAGCAGCACCCTCGCTGATTGCTTCAACAGGACATCCTGCTGCACAAGCACCACAACTGATACAATCATCATTAATTACATATGCCATAGTATATATCCTCCTTAATAATCTCTTTATTAACTGCCTTGGCAGTTGCTTTAGTGATATTATACGATAGCATTTGATAAAATTCAATATGAATTTTTATCAATAAAATATATTATTGCTGTTAGGTATAACTAACTCAAGGTAGAATAATAAAGTGAAATTAGTGTATTATTGACATTTATTCGGGGCAATATTATAGTAGATATGTTGAGCGGTACAAAAGTACCGATAATATTAACCTAATAACAGGAGGTCAGTATGACAAGAATTACTAAGGACACTACAATTGGAGAAGCTCTTCAGATAGATGCAGGAATTATACCTATTCTTATGGGAATTGGAATGCATTGTGTTGGATGCCCATCATCAGCAGGCGAGACATTAGAGGAAGCTGCTATGGTTCATGGTATTGATCCAGATATGCTTATTGAGGAGATTCAGAATTATCTTCAGTCTGTTGGATAATTAAGAGAATAACAGATAATAATAAAGCCGGGGCAGTTACTGCTCCGGCTTTACTAATATAAGGACACAGACTATTAAATATAATCTGTCATTATAATGTGCGTAGTATATGAAGGGCGTGTTCTGCGATAATACAGTCGCAATGCTCGGTAAAGAATCCTGTGTGATTATCGAATCCAGGCTCTTTCTTACCATATTCAGAAAGTATATTACACACTTTGTTAAAATCCTTCGCACTGCATCTGTTCTTAGTGATACAGAGATAATATTTTCTATCTGATGGATTCTTGTATAAAGAATTATTGTCATGGTAGAAAGTGTCAACAATAATTGCAGCACTGCTTATATCATCCATGGAGTCAAATGAAAATACTCTTGAAATATTCTCTTTAACAGAATTGTCATCTTCAGCCCTGGCAGCAGTTTTAGCTGATTGCGTGGCTGGTTTACCAGTCTTGGAATCAGAAGCTGCATTACTTAAATCCTTGTTAAGATATTCTTTCATACGGTTGAATATATTCATAAGTTCATCTTCAGGTATTCCCTCTTCTTCTTCTGCAGCTGAACATTCATCAAGCTCGTCATCAGCAGTTGGAAGGGAGTAATCAGAATAACTGTCACCTTCAATTGTTTCAATATCATCAAAATTGAATTCATCATCATCTGAATCAGATGGTGAGAAACGTGAAAATCTTGTATCGAGTTCTTCAGGGTTGTCCACCTTGGTAACAATAAGGACAATACATTCTGAAGAAATAGGAATTGCCTCTATCATAACAGGCGTATCCTCTGCCTCAAATCCTAATTCATATGAAGCCTGCTGCATCATATCCCGGAAGAGTTCTTTCGCTTTATCACTACCATAGGCAAGCTCATTAATCTTTAATTGTCTTGATGCCAGATCAGACTTGTTAAGTGTACATCTTATCTGGTTCTCATTAAGTCTTTCTATTTTCATAAGCCACCTCTGACTATACTTCATTAATATTATTAAAGATATAATACCCATTTTTGATGGATATGTAAAGGTGGTGTGATAACGCATGAATAAAATAAATATAAAAATTTTAAAAAATATATTGAAAATTAAAATATTATAGTGTACTATCTCTTTAGGAGATGTTTTTCATGTATCGTCGTAAGAGGAGGTGCATAACGAATTTTACGACAAATATGAAATCATAAAGGAACTATCTTGTTCCACACATTCTAAAGTTTATCTTGTAAGACACCGTATACTTGATGTGTACAGAGTAGCCAAGATATTTTCGGGTAACCAGCAGGATGCCAGAAGGCTCATGAAGGAGGCCCATCTTATTAAGAATTTGAAACATCCCCATATCCCCGTTATTTATGATATTGAACAGAATATTGGAGAAGATAATGATAGTATCTGCATTATCGAAGAATATATTGATGGTAAATCTTTGCGGCAATATGTTCATGACGAGACAGATACCAGAGGTTATCTGAGTGTACATGAGATATGTCGTATTGGCATTGAATTGTGTTGTATACTGGAATATCTTCATGGTTATAATGGCAATGGAATCTTACACATGGATATTAAACCGGATAATATTATGCTCGATAAAGACGGGAAAGTTAAATTAATAGATTATGACAATGCGGTTGAAGGTAATGCCGGATTGACAGTTGAAAGCGGAAGTCCGCTTTATGCTGCACCGGAACAGTATAACAGGGAGAAGGCTGTAATCCAGTCAGATATCTATAGTTTGGGGATGGTCATTTTATTTATGGTATCTCATGGACATATTGTGACAGATGAGAATCATAAATTGTCTGAAATATCTTCCAGATATTCCAGTTTGTACCATGTTATCAATAAGTCACTGCATCACGAATGGGGACTTAGGTATAGCAGTGTCACATATTTAAAGCAAGAATTACAAAGTATAATGAATTGGGGCGGCGGTACGGATGAAAAACTCTCTTATATAATACAGGTTGCAGGGGATAAGGCAGGTATAGGAACTACACACACTGTAATGTGTATGGCGCATTTTTTAAAGAAAAAAGGCATTAACTGTGTTGTGGCAGACAGGTCCGGAAGCAGAAGGGTTATGCCGGCATTTGTTAAAGAAGGGCTGATGGATGACGGCTCTTATATATATAAGGGCATCAGAATAATTCCAGATTATAACAATGCGATATCGGTTACAGGAATAAAAGCAGAAGTTATTCTTGTTGATTCGGGGCATAACATGAGATGTCTTATGCATGATAAATGTATTGTGGACATGGTGGGGGATAATTATTCATACACGATGGTTTATGTAACAGGAAAGCACATATACGAAGAGAAGAAAAGATTTGCAAAATGTAGTGAGGATATCGTTTATATGCTGAATCTGGTGAGTGCAGAACAGTTTTATGAATTGTCGGTGATGTTTAAAGGAAAAAAATGCTACAGGATGCCATGCATATATGATTGGTGTGGAGATAATCCTATATTTGACGAAACAATGAATGATTTCTTACAGGATAATCTTTCTGGATTATGGAAAGTTTACAGGCCTGGTAGAATTAAGGAGTGTATTGGCAGGTTATATGAGAAGATTAGTAGTATCAGATATATTAAGAGGTTTAAGAAAAAGAAAAGTGAATAATGATGAAGCGGCTATGAATTATAAGACTGTCGGACTGATTGGCTTATGCAGCGGTGCCGGAACAACGCAGCTTGGTATCATGCTTGCTAACTATTTTTCTAATGGACTTCATCTGAAAACAGCTATTGTGAGTTCTGGCTTTGATGACTCATTTGACAGAATTAAAGAAGAAGAGCATGTGGGGAAAGTTAAGAATTATGCAGGAAGCAGACGAGGGTTTTCATATAAGGGGATAGACTTCTTTGGGGGAGTCAGAGAAGGTTTCGTTCATGTTATATCGGAATATTATGATGTGGTTATTGTTGAGGTTAATCTTGCGGATCTGAAAGAAAAGCTTGCTGATGGTCTGAGAGATGTTATGTCTTGCGAGTGTCGTATTCTTGTTGGCTCAATGGTTCCGTGGAAGTATGGTGAGTGTGTGAAAAGACTGGAAAGAATCAGAAGAATCTACAGTGTAAGAAACATGCCTATAGTTTCAGTTACATGGCAGGAAAAACGGGCAAAATGCATGGAACGTGAATTTGAACTCAGAGCATATAAAGCACCTATGGAAGAGAATCCTTTTGAGATGAAGGGAAGTGTCATTAAGATTCTGAGGCAGGTTGTAACCTGATAATTATTCTACGTCTAAAACTTCTAAAGAAAATATATCACAAATCATGCTCTATGGGAAATCCCTTTTGCGTAGCGTATGATTAGGTTTATGGCATATTTTTATTGTTGGTAATTCCGGGAATAAAGGTATGCCATTTTTATTGTAATATGATACAATGTCAGTATCTTAGTGCAAAGGAAAGGCAGATAAATGGAAACACACGGTAGAAAAAGAATTAAAGGGATTATCATTGCCGCTGCGGCTGCAGGACTTGTTGTTATTGTAGCAGCAATGTTTGTTATAGTCAGATATACTCCTACTAAGGAGAAGATGAGCGGATATAAGTATTTTGATATAGATAAGAATACGGACAAAGTACTTGTAATGATTGATGGGGAAAGTTATCCGGACACAGGAATTAATATAGATGGAAGGTTGTATCTTCCGCAGGAATTTATAGCAGATAATATTAATGTCGGGTTTTATTATGATAAGGAGTCTGATGCAACGTTGTATTCAGACACTTCATATATCTATGCATTTAAGAAGAATCAGAATGATTATTCAGATGATACAGGTAAGATTTATACGATGGATTATAGTGTTATCCGTGATGTTGACGGGGAGTGCTTTATTGCGTGGGATTACGTTGCAGAACGCACTGACTGTGAATACCAGTATGCTTCAGAACCGGACAGACTGAATGTAACTCTTAAAAGCGAAGCTAAGCAGTGTGTAACTGCTGGTAAGAAGGCTGCTGTAAGATACAGAGGCGGAATCAAGAGTCCGGTGCTTGAGTATGTGAGCAAGGGCGACAGACTTGAATATGTTGATGATATTGATGAGTGGATTAAGGTCACAACAGTTTCAGGATATACAGGTTATGTGAAAAAGTCCGAGGTGTCTGATACATTTGAATATGTAAGAGAACAGAAGGCTGTCGAAGAACATAATTTTCTTCTTAAGAATGAAAAGATTACACTTGCGTGGTTTCAGGTGAGTGGAACAGCAGGTAATTCAAGTATAGATAATAATATGTCCACTATATCAGGAGTTAATGTTATTGCTCCAACATGGTATTCTGTGACTGACGCGTCAGGTAACATGTCAAGTTATGCATCAGCAGATTTCGTCAGCAAAATGCATCAGAGAGGTATTGATGTGTGGGCACTGGTAAGTGATTTTGATACAAATGTTGATTTTGCACAGCTTTATTCAAGCAAGGCGGCAAGAACTAACATGGTTAACAAACTCGTTGGTGAAGCTAAGAGCTATGGCTTTGATGGAATTAATCTTGATTATGAGAATATTAAGAGTGCGTATGCAAAGGATTATCTGCAGTTTGTAAGAGAATTATCTGTTGCATGTGAAAGAAATGGAATTGTATTATCGACAGATAATTACAAGCCGGAGGCATATAACAGATGCTATAATCTTAAGGAACAGTCAAAATTTGTGGATTATGTTATCGTAATGGCATATGATGAGCATTATGCGGGAACTGATGCAGGCTCGGTAGCTTCACTTCCATTTGTAAAGGAGGCAGTTGAGGATACAGTACAGCTTGTTGGTAAGGAACATGTAATAGCAGGTATTCCATTTTATACAAGAATATGGACAACAACAGATGGAAACACAACAAGCAGAGCTGTTGGCATGCAGGCAGCAATCGATCAGTTAAACAGTGATGGACAGGTAGCATTATGGAATGACGACTGCGGACAGTATGTGGCTTCATATACGGTAGGAAGTTCTACAAGACAGATATGGTTTGAAGAAGAGAAATCTATAGAAGCCAAGATGCAGGTTATACAGCAGGAGAATACAGCAGGTGTTGCATGCTGGAAGTTAGGACTTGAGAAATCCACTGTATGGTCTGTTATCAGCCAGTATAACAAATAAGTATCAGGTAATAGTAATAAGCGGCTGAATTCTGTAATAAATTAGTAGAGAATTACAGGTTTCGGGGAAAGTATGCCAGAAAAAGCCAATATAAGCAGGACACTGATTCTGCCATTAATGTCAATAATACTTCTTGTGTCTGTATATATGACAGCTAATGTACTTCTGCCGCTAAAGGCAGATGGCAAAGGAAACGGGAAGGATGATTATGTGAGTGATAATCAACATTTGTCAGATGATGCAGGAAGTGGTGAAGCCGTCGAGATGAATATTAATTTCTCAGAGAAATGTATAGTTATTGACAGCGGTCATGGCGGGGCTGATCCGGGAAAGGTTGGAGTTTCCGGAACGAAAGAGAAAGAAATTAATCTGGCAATTGCAAAAAAATTGCAGGAACGACTTGAAGATGCTCAGATTAATGTTATTATGACAAGGGACACAGATGATGATTTAAGTGTGGAGTCCGATAAGAGTAAAAAGAAAGCTGACCTTGACAGAAGATGTGATATAATTAACAGCAGTGGTGCAGATATGGTTATCAGTATTCACCAGAACAGTTATGTCACACCTAAGGCAGAGGGAGCTCAGGTATTCTATTATAAGAAGTCCGATGAAAGCAAGAAAATCGCCCAGATAATGCAGAATGTTCTGGGAGAAAAGCTGGGATCAACAAGACAGATTAAATCTGATGTAAATTATTACATACTGCTTCATTCGCAGTTACCGACAATTATATCTGAATGTGGATTTCTGTCTAATCCTGAGGAGGAACAGAGATTATGTACAGAAGAATACCAGGAAAGAATAGCTGATGCACTGTATTGTGGAATAATAGAATATCTTATGATGAATATGAATTAATGAAAGCTGGCGGAAAGTTTGATGGAAACTATAGTAAAGACAATAACACACACAGAAGAAGACAAGAAAATATATGAACAGGCAGGAAAGATTCTAAGAGATGGAGGATTGGTTGCATTCCCTACAGAGACTGTATATGGACTTGGAGCAGATGCGCTTGATGAGAAGGCTTCAGCTAAGATATATGCAGCAAAGGGAAGACCATCTGACAATCCTCTTATAGTCCATATTGCGGATGTCAATGCATTGTATGATCTGGCATCAGAAGTGCCAGAAAAAGCGCTTGTACTGGCTGAAAAATTCTGGCCGGGTCCACTTACTATGATTCTTAAGAAACAGGATAAAGTACCTGATTCTATCACAGGCGGGCTTGGAACGGTTGCGATAAGGATGCCAAGTCATCCTGTGGCAGCAGAGCTTATAAGACGTTCAGGGGTGTATATTGCGGCACCAAGTGCCAATACATCAGGAAAGCCAAGTCCGACAAGGGCAGAACATGTAATTAATGACCTGTCAGGACGTATAGATATGATTATCCAGGATGATACTGTAGATATAGGTGTGGAGTCTACGATTATTGATCTTAGCGAAGAAGTTCCGACTATATTAAGACCTGGATATATTACTCAGGCTATGTTTGAGGAGGCTATAGGAAAGACAATAATCGACCCTGCTATTATGGGAAGCCTTAAAGAAGGCGTTGTTCCTAAAGCACCGGGAATGAAATACAAGCATTATGCACCTAATGCAGATGTGACTATTGTTGAAGGTCCACATGAAAAGGTTGTTGAATATATTAACAGCCAGATAGCTGAAAAAGAAGCAGAAGGACACAGATGTGCAGTTATGGCAACTGATGAAACTAAAGGTAAATATATCTGCAAGGATATTGTTTCAGCAGGTCATAAGGATGACGAGCTTAGTGTTGCAAGAAATCTGTATGCAATATTAAGAGATTTTGATAAGCAGAATATAGAATTTGTATATTCTGAGAGCTTTGAGACGAAAAATGTAGGGCAGGCTGTTATGAACAGACTGATTAAGGCGGCAGGTCACAAGATAATTAAGCTGGATTAATACATTTTTATTAAAGAAGATATGAGGGTTTACGATGAACACATTTGATAAAGTGATATTCGTATGTAATGGCAATACATGCAGGAGTCCGATGGCGGCAACTGTCATGGCTAATCTTAAACAGGATATTATATCGGAATCCAGAGGAATGGTTGTGCTTTTTCCAGAGCCATATAATCCGAAGGCTGTTGCGGTTGCAGCAAAGCATAATATGATAATTCCGAATAATTCAGCAAAACAGTTGTTGAATGAGGATTTCGGAAATGATACACTTGTACTGGCTATGGATTCATCTATGAAGCAGAAGATATATGATGAATACAGCGAGGCAATTAATGTATATACTCTGAGTGAATATGCCGGTGAGCCAGAGCAGGAGATTAAAGACCCTTATGGCAAGGGAATTGAGGAATATAATGTCTGTTTCGAGCTTATATACAGGCTTGTTGGTAATGTTGCAGAGTATCTGGATAAGTTATCAGAAGAAAAAGAAGATAAAGGAGAAGAACAATGATAGCAATTGGTTGTGATCATGGAGCATTAGAATTAAAGGAACAGCTCGTAGAGCATCTTAAGAAGAGAGGTATTGAGTGCAAGGATTATGGCACATATACTAAGGATTCATGCGATTATCCTGTATATGCCAGGAAGGTGGCTGAGGCTATCCTTTCAGGTGAGTGTGAGGAAGGAATTCTTCTTTGCGGAACAGGAATAGGAATGAGCATGGCGGCTAATAAGATTAAGGGAATTAGAGCAGCATTATGCAGCGATTGCTTCTCAGCACAGGCTACTAAGGAACATAACAATGCCAATGTATTATGCATGGGTGCAAGAGTTATCGGACCAGAGCTTGCTTTCAGAATAGCAGATACATTTTTAGATTCTAAGTTTTCTAATGATGAGAGACACATTAGAAGAATCAGCATGTTAGAGGATTAATAAATGGGCGATAAGAGAAAAGATTATATATCATGGGATGAATATTTCATGGGGATTGCAACACTTTCCGGTATGAGGTCCAAAGACCCTAATACACAGGTTGGTGCGTGTATAGTAAGTCAGGATAATAAGATATTATCCATGGGATATAACGGGCTGCCAAGGGGCTGTTCTGATGATGAGTTTCCATGGAACAGAGATGGTGAAGATAATAAGTATTTCTATACAACTCATAGTGAGCTTAATGCGATTCTTAATTACAGAGGCGGAAGCCTTGATAATGCCAAGCTTTATGTAACACTTTTTCCATGCAATGAGTGTGCAAAGGCAATTATTCAGGCAGGGATTAAGACTGTTGTATATGACTGTGACAAATATGCAGATACTGCATCTGTAATTGCATCAAAGAGAATGCTTAATGCCGCAGGTGTCAGATATTACAAGTATGAAAGAACAGGTCGCACAATAACGATTGACATGTAAAAAGGGAGCTGGAAACGAATAAGGTTTCCAGCTCCCTTTATATGTTATTCATGCGATTCAAGAATCCTGATGTATTCACTAAAGGTTCCATTATAGATGGCAGTAAGAAGCTTGTTAAGCTTGTGAAGCGCATCAGACATAAGCTCACAGCTTATGATATTATCTGTAAGTGCATCGCCTAATTCATCAAGGTCGACAACACGAACACGTCCGTTATTCTCAATTATGACATCTGCAAGAAGATCAGTGAATATATATGTATCAGAGACAGAATCATAAGAAGTGTCAATAATGTCACAATAGATATATGCAAGAGAGTTGTCTGCTTTATAGAATTTGCTTATCTTAAACCCTTCATTAATAACATAATATGATGTTCCATGTGTGAATTCAGCTTTGGGACGGAATGTGTTCCAACTGGTCACAATAGAATCAGAATCTAAGAATATTATGTTATCGTCCTTAAGATTAACGCATTCATCAGGAATAAGTCTTTTTCTGTATAATGTAGGCATATAAAATCCCCCTTTTCGGGTATAGTTAATAATACACAAAATATAATGACAAAATTATATCAGCAGATTAATTAAATTTCAATAAAAAGGGTTGAAAAATATACCTATAAATTGGTAAAATTAATGCAGACTTTTGTGAGGAACATGATATGAAGAATGATAGCAAAGCATTACGAAATATTGTACTGATATCTCAGCTCGCTATATGCGTGATGGTGCCAACATTTTTATGTCTGGCAATTGGAATTTGGCTTGATAAAAGATTTGGAACATGGTTTACGGTTCCACTGCTTTTTATTGGGATGGCAGCAGGTGCAAGAAATGCATATGTTCTGGCAATGGACACAGTAAGGCAGGATAAAGCTAAGAAAGATAAGGCACAGCAGGATGAAATCAACAGAAAGGTAGAGGAATACAGAAAAAGGCAGGAAAAAGATTCCAGTGAAATTAAGAGGTGATTTATGTTAAAAAGAATTAAAGATATTAATGAAGCTCTTCCGGGAATGCTGCTTATAGAATGTATTTATCTTGTTGTTGCACAGATAATTATATTTATTGCTGTTCCGAATAAAATAATGTGTGCAGTGGGACTGCTTGTGGGTGTTATATATGCTGTATTCAGTTCATTTCATTTAAGCTTTACTATACGAAAGGTTGTGTATGGCGGGCATAAGCAGTCTTCAACACTTGTATTTGGGTATATTGTAAGATTTCTTGTAATGATAATACTGCTTGCATTATTGTATATCTTCAAGGCAGGAGATTTGCTATGTGCAATTATTGGCATGTTCTCAGAGAAGATAGCGGCATATCTGTCGCCTTTACTGGACAAGAACAGGTCCGCAAAAGGGGAAAACAGTACTGGGGAGTTTCCTCAGACTGATAAAAATATAATAGAAAAGGAGAGTGAGTAGGTGGGAAGCGAGAGTTTGACTACGATGGTGGCCGGAGATTCAAGTTTCATGATTAAGACGCTGTACACATTTAAGCTGAATGGCGTTTCATTAAACATTGACACAACACATGTGGCTCTGCTGCTGGTATCAGTCTTTATTCTTGTTATGGCTGTAATAGCAAGGATTAAGATTAATAAAGTCGATGCTTCAGATACACCGGGAATGTTCCAGAATGCCATAGAAATCATCGTTGAGATGTTAGGCACTATGGTTGATGGTATTATGGGTAAGAATGCCAACAAGTTTGTGAATTATATATCCACATTATTCTTGTTTATAATAATATCTAACATATCCGGTCTGTTTGGGTTAAGACCACCAACGGCTGATTATGGTGTTACTCTGTGTCTTGGTCTGATAACATTTATACTGGTTCAGTTCAATGGTATCAAGAAGAACAGGATTAAGCACTTTACAGCATTATTCCAACCGATATGGTTTTTATTCCCGATTAACCTTATTGGTGAATTTGCAGTTCCGTTATCATTATCATTACGTCTTTTCGGTAATGTAATGTCAGGAACAGTTCTTATGGGATTGATATATGATTTGCTCAGTCCATTCACAGTTGCATACCCGGCAGTTCTGCATGCGTACTTTGATTTATTCTCAGGCTGCATTCAGGCGTATGTATTCTGCATGTTAACTATGGTTTATGTTAACGACAAGATAGCCGATTAACGGCAAATATTTTTATTAGACGGAGGATTTTTAAATGAATATTTCAGGAAGTGAATTTATTAGTGCTATGTCAGCAATTGGAGCAGGTATTGCAATGATCGCAGGTGTTGGTCCTGGTGTTGGTCAGGGTATCGCAGCAGGTTATGGTGCGTCTGCAGTAGGACGTAACCCGGGAGCTAAGTCTGATATTACTTCAACAATGCTTCTTGGACAGGCCGTAGCCGAGACAACAGGTCTTTACGGTTTTGCCGTAGCTATTATCTTAATGTTTGTTAAGCCTTTCGGAAACTAAGAAGAGGTGCGAAGATAATAGAAAGGAGGCCTACAATTGAATTTGTCAGGAAATACATTTGTTGCCCTAGCGGCTGATGGACGATTATTCGGTCTGGATCCGCAGCTCCTTTTTGATGCAGCAGTAACTGCAGTCAATGTATTTATACTGTTTCTTTTACTTACATTTATTCTTTTCAATCCTGTAAGGAATATGTTAAAGAAGAGACAGGACAAGATAACAAGTGACAGGGAGAACGCTGAGAACGATAAGAAGGAAGCGAGCGCCCTTAAAGCAGAATATGAGGCTAAGTTAAAGGATGCCCACAAGGAGGCAGAACAGATTCTTAGTGATGCAAGAAAGACTGCTATGCACAATGAGACCAAAATCATTGATGAAGCCAAGGCTGAGGCAGCAAGAATTATAGAAAGAGCTAATGTTGAAGCTGAACTTGAGAAGCAGAAGGTTGCTGATGAGGTTAAACAGCAGATTGTAACTGTAGCAGCTGTTATGGCATCTAAGTTAGTTGCCAGATCTATTGATGAGAAGGACAGCAATGCTCTTATTGAAGAGACTTTGAATGAAATGGGTGAGAAAACATGGCTAAGCTAATTGAAGCAACATACGGTGATGCTTTATTTGAGCTTGCCGTAGAAGAGTCCAGGGTGGATTCTCTGTATGATGAGGCCGGGGCTGTCATTGAAGCATTTAATGATAATCCTGAGTTTGGCAGACTGCTCAATCATCCAGAAGTTGAAAAGGGAGAAAAGGAAGAACTTATTAATAACATTTTCTCTCAGTTTGTTTCAGGAGATATGACAGGTTTGCTGATAACCATGGTCTCAAAGGACAGACAGAAAAAGATTGTTGATACACTTGAGTATTTTCGAAAGAGAGTTCTCGAATACAAGAAAATAGGAATTGCTTATGTAAGCACAGCAAAGCCACTCACTGATGAACAGAAGAAGGCTGTTGCTGGAAAGCTGTTAGAAACTACAGGATATGTAGATTTCCAGATGAATTATACGGTTGATGAAAGTCTTATTGGCGGAATGGTAATAAGAATCGGTGACCGTGTAGTAGACAGCAGTATTAAGCATAAAATAGACGAACTTTCCAGAAGTCTGATGAAGATCCAGTTATAGGAATATCAGACAGGTTAGTTTAATTAATCAGAAAGCGGGTGCATAGAGCTAATGAATTTAAGACCGGAAGAAATCAGTTCAGTTATAAAAGAACAGATAAAGAGATATTCTACCGAACTTGAAGTATCAGATGTTGGTACTGTTATTCAGGTAGCAGATGGTATCGCACGAATTCATGGATTAGAAAAGGCCATGCAGGGAGAACTTCTTGAGTTCCCAGGAGAGGTATATGGAATGGTACTTAACCTTGAAGAGGATAATGTTGGTGCCGTTTTACTTGGTGATTCAAGAAATGTTAATGAAGGCGATACTGTTAAGACAACTGGACGAGTTGTTGAGGTTCCAGTTGGTGACGCATTGACAGGACGAGTTGTCAATGCATTAGGACAGCCTATTGATGGCAAAGGACCAATCGTTACAGATAAGTATCGTAAGATTGAGAGAGTTGCATCAGGCGTTATTACAAGAAAATCAGTAAGCGTTCCACTTCAGACAGGTATTAAAGCTATTGATGCCATGGTTCCTATCGGAAGAGGACAAAGAGAGCTTATTATCGGTGACCGTCAGACAGGTAAGACGGCTATTGCTATTGATACTATTATTAACCAGAAGGGTCAGGGCGTACATTGTATATATGTTGCTATCGGACAGAAGGCTTCAACTGTTGCAAGTATTGTTAAGACTCTTGAGGAATATGGTGCAATGGCATATACAACAGTAGTGGCATCTACAGCCAGTGAACTTGCTCCATTACAGTATATTGCTCCTTATTCAGGATGTGCTATTGGTGAAGAGTGGATGGAGAACGGTGGAGATGTATTAGTTGTTTATGATGATTTAAGCAAGCATGCTGCAGCGTACAGAACACTTTCACTTCTTCTTAAGAGAGCACCTGGACGTGAGGCTTATCCTGGTGATGTATTCTATCTTCATTCAAGACTTCTTGAGAGAGCAGCAAGAATGTCAGATGAATACGGCGGAGGTTCACTTACAGCACTTCCAATCATCGAGACTCAGGCAGGGGATGTTTCAGCATATATTCCTACTAATGTTATTTCTATTACAGATGGACAGATATATCTTGAGACAGAGATGTTTAATTCAGGTTTCAGACCAGCTATTAATGCCGGATTGTCTGTATCACGAGTTGGTGGTTCAGCACAGATTAAGGCTATTAAGAAGATAGCTGCTCCTATTCGTACAGAGCTTGCCCAGTACAGAGAGCTTGCATCATTCTCACAGTTTGGTTCAGAGCTTGATGCTGATACCAAGGAAAAGCTTGCACAGGGTGAGAGAATCAGAGAGATGCTTAAACAGCCACAGTACAAGCCAATGCCGGTTGAGTATCAGGTTATAATCATATATGCAGTTACCAAGAAATATGTTATCGATATAGATGTTGACAGGATTCTTGATTTCGAGCAGGGATTATTTGACTTTATTGATACTAAGTATCCACAGATTCCAGAGTCTATCAAAGAGACTAAGGAACTGACAGCAGATAATGAGAAGGCACTTATAGCTGCCATCGAGGAGTTTAAGAAAACATTTATCCAGTAAATGTTTTGGAATGGAGGTAATAGTTTATGGCCTCAATGAGAGACATAAAAAGACGCAGAGATAGTATTCAAAGTACCGGTCAGATTACCAAAGCCATGAAGCTCGTATCTACTGTTAAATTGCAGAAAGCTAAAGGGAAAGCGGAAAGTACCAAGCCGTATTTCGACCTCATGTATGATACCGTAAAGAATATGCTTGCCAAGTCAGGTAATATCAATCACAAATATCTCAAAGCCGGAGATTCAAGTAAGAAAGCGATTATCACAATTACAGCGAACAGAGGACTTGCCGGAGGATATAATTCTAATATTACCAGACTTATAACAGGTAGTGATATTCCTAAGGAAGACGCACTTATATATGCAATAGGAACAAAGGGAAGAGATTTCCTTTCAAGAAGAGGCTATCAGATTAAAGCAGATTATTCAGATATGGTTGAAGAACCTGCGTATACAGATGCCAAGGCTATATGTAATGAGGTGCTTGATGCATTTACAAGTGGAGAAGTCGGAGAGATATATCTTGCTTATACATCTTTTAAGAACACTGTGGTTCATGAACCTAAGCTTATCAAGCTGCTTCCTGTTGATGCAGATTCAATGAAACAGGATGGAGCAGAGACTGATAATACACCTATGAATTATGAGCCGGGTGAAGAGGAGGCTCTTAACCTGATTATACCTAAGTATGTGTGCAGTCTTATATATGGAGCTATGGTAGAAGCTGTTGCCAGTGAGAACGGAGCGCGTATGCAGGCAATGGACAGTGCTACAAGCAATGCAGAGGATATGATATCAGATCTGTCGCTTAAGTTTAACAGAGCACGTCAGGCTTCAATTACACAGGAACTTACAGAGATTATAGCAGGAGCGAATGCTATCAATTAATAAAACAATGGAGGGAATAATGGCAGAGAATAATATTGGTAAGATTACTCAGGTTATCGGTGCTGTAATTGATATTAAGTTCACAGACGGTAATCTGCCAGAAATCAATTCGGCCATCAATATTAAGACTAATGACGGCGGTAAGCTTGTTGTAGAGGTTGCCCAGCATCTTGGCGATGATGTAGTAAGATGTATAGCCATGGGTCCTACAGATGGTCTTGTCAGAGGTATGGATGCAGAGGCAACTGGTGCCCCAATTTCTGTACCGGTAGGTGAACAGACTTTAGGAAGAATGTTCAATGTATTAGGTGATCCAATAGATAATAAGCCAGCGCCAGAAGTACAGGAGCATATGCCTATTCACAGAAAGGCACCTGCATTTGCAGAGCAGGCAACTAATACAGAGATTCTTGAGACTGGTATCAAGGTTGTAGATTTACTTTGTCCTTACCAGAAGGGTGGTAAGATAGGACTTTTCGGAGGTGCTGGAGTAGGTAAGACAGTACTTATTCAGGAACTTATCAGAAATATTGCAACTGAGCATGGTGGATATTCAGTATTTACTGGTGTTGGAGAAAGAACAAGAGAGGGTAACGACCTTTATCATGAGATGATGGAATCAGGCGTTATCGAGAAAACTACCATGGTGTTCGGACAGATGAACGAACCACCTGGAGCAAGAATGAGAGTTGGTCTTGCAGGACTTACAATGGCTGAGTACTTCAGAGATAAGGGTGGAAAGGATGTACTTCTTTTCATTGATAATATCTACAGATTTACCCAGGCTGGTTCAGAGGTTTCAGCGCTTCTTGGACGTATGCCTTCAGCCGTTGGTTATCAGCCAACATTACAGACAGAGATGGGTGCTCTTCAGGAGAGAATCACATCTACCAAGAACGGATCTATTACATCTGTTCAGGCTGTATATGTACCAGCCGATGACCTTACTGACCCAGCTCCGGCTACAACATTTGCACATCTGGATGCTACTACAGTTCTTTCAAGATCAATCGTTGAGCTTGGTATTTATCCAGCCGTTGACCCGTTAGAGTCTACATCAAGAATTCTTGATCCAAGAATTGTTGGTGAGGAGCATTACAAGGTTGCAAGATCAGTTCAGGAAATCTTACAGAAATACAAAGAATTACAGGATATCATCGCTATCCTTGGTATGGACGAGCTTTCAGAGGATGATAAGCTTGTTGTTTCAAGAGCAAGAAAGGTTCAGAGATTCTTATCACAGCCATTCTTCGTTGCAGGACAGTTTACTGGTCTTGAAGGAAGATATGTTCCTGTAAGTGAGACTATTCAGGGCTTCAAGGAAATTATCGAAGGAAAGTATGATGACATTCCAGAGAGTTACTTCCTTAACTGTGGTGGAATTGATGATGTTTTAGCTAAGGTAGAGAAGTAGAAAAGAGGTTGTAATGGCAGATTTACAGACAATAAAGCTTCTGGTTAATACGCCGGACAGAGTTTTCTACCATGATGACGCTACATTTGTTGAACTTTCTACCAGTGAAGGCGATATAGGTGTTTATCCGGGACATATTCCGCTTACTGCAGTTGTTGTTCCTTGTGTTCTTAGCATACACAATGGTAATGATGTAAAGAAAGCTGCGGTACACGGTGGAATTATAGAGATTCTCAAGGATAAGATAACTATTCTTGCTGAGGTGGCAGAATGGTCAGATGAAATCGATGTAGAAAGAGCTAACGAGGCGAGACTGCGAGCTGAAAAGAGACTTGCCAGCCATGATAATAGTCTGGATATGGTAAGAGCAGATGCAGCGCTTAAGAGATCACTTGCGAGAATTAAGGCTGTTAATTAAATAATATGTATAAACCTTCCATTATCTGGGAATATTTCAGGTGATGGGAGGTTTTTTATATGGTAAGGATATATAGATTTCAGAGACTGCTGATAGCAGCCGCAGTAATTATATGGGCAGTATTTGCCGGCAGACTTGTATACAAGGGCATAAAGGGTGAGGCAATGGATGTTGTAGATACATTCTGTGAAAATGTTTACTATGATATAAGCGCCGATATATCAGCGACAGGAAAGCTTGACAATGGAATGTCGGATACTGCAAAGAAACTGATGATGACACAGATGGCAAAGACTCTGGGGCTTAACAGATATAATATAACGGAGGATGAAACAGGAATATATCTTACACAGCAATCAGTTAATGGCAGCGCAGATATATCAATAAAAAAGAGCAGTACAGGAGAATTTTTTATAACTGATATAGAACTGTATAAGGGATTTGAGAGCACTTCAGATTATGAAAAGCTGATGAAACAGGTGTTAGAGGAATATGGAATAGATACTCATGTAACAGTCAGCATGAAAGGAAGCATAGCTGGGGATATGTCACAGTATGATAAGAGCGAGGTCAGCGGCAGGATGCTTAAGATGCTGGGGGCAAAGACTGTGACTACGGGACAGATACAGGATTCATATGTTGTGTATGCTTATGCTAAAAGCGTTAAGGATTCTGTAAGCATAGGAAAGAATAAGATAAATGTTAATATAACAATGAATTATGACGAGACAAGGGGAGTGACGGATATACAGCTTTCAACACCGATATATAATGAGGATTTCTGATGATGATTTTTAAGGCATGAAACTTGCTATTGTGGTTTTTGTCTAAAGAGATTAAAATAACCATGTATAATCCAGAGGATAAATCAAGAAAAGATGAGGCAGATATGGAATTAAAAGAGCTTTTAGATAAATGTATTAATGACAGGCTTATTGATCTTACAATAAGCGGACAGAAGGTTAAGAATGAAGAAGGTGTGATGAGAGTTAAGATTCGTCCGGTCCAGCTTAAGGATGAGATAAAGTATCAGGCATCAGAATTCGTGGGAAGAAAAGTGCTTCACACCAACTATTCAGAAGAAGAGATTAAGACAAGAATTACAGAATATATGGAGAACACATTTAAACAGGCGCAGTTTAATATGACAGATGCCACAGCCACAGTGCTTAGTTCAAAGAAGGGCGCATGTACCTGTAAGTATAAAAGGCTTTCACAGATAAAGAGTCAGAAGGATATGTCACACAACAGAACCAAGACATATATTCTTAAAGAGGGCGAGAAGGTGGATTTCCTCGTTGACCTCGGAGTCATGACCAAAGAGGGTGCGATTGTAAGGACAAGATATGATAAGTTCCGACAGATTAACAGATTCCTTGAATTTATTGAGGATATCCTGCCACAGTTAGATAAGGATAAAGAACAAACAATAATTGATTTTGGATGTGGAAAATCATATCTTACATTTGCAATGTATTATTATCTTAAGATCCTTAAGGGATACAATATAAGAATAATCGGGCTGGATTTAAAGAAAGATGTTATTGAGCATTGCAACCAGTTAAGAACGAAATATGGTTATGAGAGACTCAATTTCTATGAGGGAGATATTGCTTCTTACAAGGGTGTTGAGTCTGTAGACATGGTTGTAACACTTCATGCATGTGATACGGCTACAGATTATGCACTCGCCAAAGCAGTAAAATGGGGTGCGAAGGTTATACTTTCTGTGCCTTGCTGTCAGCATGAGGCAAACAGAACAATTGCAGATGAAACTCTTTCACCTGTCATGGATTATGGAATCTTAAAGGAAAGATTTGCAGCAATAGCGACAGATGGTGCAAGGGCAAAGCTTTTAGAATCCAAGGGTTACCAGACACAGATACTCGAATTCATAGACATGGAGCATACACTAAAGAATCTGCTTATAAGAGCTGTTAAGACTGGAAAGCCTGATGCAAAGGCTTATGATGAAGTACAGAATATGAGCAGGGTGCTTAATATTGACCTTACGCTAAAGAAGCTTTTGGAGGATTAAATTGAAAAGAATCAGGAATTATAGTATATCAGGTTCTAAGTATTTTATACTTGGAGTTATATTTTTAGTTACGGTTATCATAACATTTATATCAATGAAATTCGAACAGATAATGCCGTCAGCAACCACTATGGCAGATGCAACTCTTCCAACAGTTGCAATGGATACAGAGGCAGGAACACAGTATAATGTGCTTCATGGTTACACTTCGGAGCTGGATTCAACATTGTTTTATGGCAATATTACACCGGTTAATAAGGATAGAAAACTTGCGATAACAATTAATACATATGGAGAAGATGTTGAGTCGGTCGGCTATAAGATACGTTCTTTAGAGGACAAGTCTCTCATAGAGAATACAGAAGTAAGTGGATATCAGGTAACTGATAATAAGATAAATGTTACATTGAACATAAAGAACCTTCTTGATACCGGAAAAGAGTATGCTCTTGAGGTTGTTCTTAAGACAAAGAAGCATGATGCAGTTTATTATTATACAAGAATTATGTATGGAACAGATTACGATCTGCAGAAGAAGCTGGATTTTGTCAGGGATTTCAATGCATGTACATTCGATAGTGCAAGACTTAAAGATATAGGAGGATATCTTGAAACTTCGAGTGTTGGAGATAACACTAATTATGGAAAGGTTAATATCAACTGTTCACTGAGTCAGATTGGATGGGGAGATCTTGAACCATATATAGAAAGTGAGATAACACCAGAAATTATATCTATAAACGACGACGTTGCAATAATAAGGCTTGATTACAGAGTAGGAGCTGCTAATGATTATTCTTCAAGTGATACATATAATGTGAATGAGTATTACAGAATACGTCAAACTAATAGTGGCTTTTATCTTCTTAATTTTGAAAGAGAGATGAATCAGGTATTTGATGCGAAGAATGACCTTACTTCTTCAGCAAAGATTAATCTTGGAATTAATTCTTCAACATATGTTAACTGTACTTCTGATGAAAATGGAATATATACCTATTTTGTCAATCAGGGGTCACTGTGGTGTTTTAGCAGCAGTTCACAGACATTTACAAGGGTATTTTCATTCAGGGGTGAGGAAACTGATTCTGTCAGAGAAGATTATGATGCCCATAACATTAAGATAATGAAAATAGAAGATAACGGAGATGCAACATTTTTAGTATCAGGATATATGAACAGAGGAGAGCATGAAGGACAGGTTGGCGTATCTTTATGCAGATATTCATATTCAGATAATGATGTTACTGAAAGACTGTTTATTCCAGTGGCGATTCCTTATAACATTCTCACACAGAATGTAGGCGGCGTTTCTTATGTTTCTAACGACAAATTCTATATACTTATAGATGAGACACTGTATTCTGTAGACCTTGTAAGTAAAGAGGTCATGACAGAGATAACAGGACTTAAAGAAGATGCTTATGCAGTGTCCGATGCGGGAGATGCTATCGCATACAGTGTTTCAGGAGATATATATAACACAGATACTATAAGAATACTTAATATGAGCAATGACAGCGCATATGAGGTAAATGCAGATGAAGGTGATACATTAAGACCGCTTGGTTATATTGATTCTGATTTTATATATGGAATGGCGCATAAGGACGATATTATATCAGGAGCAGATGGAAGCAGGACTTATGCAATGTACAGGGTTGGAATTATTGATGTTGACTACAATCTCATTAAGGAATATGAGCAGCCGGATATATATGTTTCCAGTACAGAGGTTCAGGGAAAGCGAATTACACTTTCACGAATTGTGAAATCTGGAAGCGGTTACGTATCGACAAGTATAGATCAGCTTATTAATAAAGATGAGAATGTAATAGAAAATGCTGTAAAAGCAGAGACAATAAGTACAGATGCAAGAAAACAGGAACTGTACATTGATCTTATAACTAAAGTAAATGATATATCGGTTACTTACAGAACTTCTGGAGAGATAATATTTAAAGATAATACAAAGCTTGAACTTGAGGATGATTTTTCATGGAATGGAAGATATTATGTGTATGGTTATGGAAAGTTCCAGGGAAGCAGAACACAGTTGGAGTCAGCAATAACTCTTGCATATGACACATATGGAACAGTAGTTGACAGCAATTCCAAGCTGGTATGGAAGAGATATAGGAGTACACAGGCATCAATAGATGGTATTGTCCCTGTGACATCAGGAGATTCAATTGTTAATGCAGTTGTTGCAGTAAGTAATTATCTTGGTGCTGATTTCAATGCAGTGTCTTATATGGAGCAGGGACATACCGCTGTTGAGACATTTGACAATATAAGTGGTGTACATGGAATCAGTCTTACGGGAATAACTTATGAAAAAGCACTCAGCTATGTAGGGGATGGAAGCCCTGTGATAGCAAGGATTGGAGAAGACGAATATATAATCATTACTGCATATAATTCAAGTGAGATTGCATATATTGAAGCGTCGACTGGAGCACAGAAGACAGTTTCAATGAATGAGGCAGGTAAGATGTTTTCTCAGGGTGGTAATATATATGTAACTTATTACAAATAATGATATTCATAAGGATTTAAGTTTATGGCTAAGAAAAAATTATCTAAAAAGAAAAGAAGACGTAGATTAATAAGAAGGCTTGTATTATTAATAATATTACTTGCTTTTGTAGTAACTCTGGCGATATTTTCACCAAAGATAGTAAAAGTTATACAACTGGCACAGGATGCGAAAGAACTTGTAAATGATAGTTCAGCAGACACATTTATGGCATCAGGAACAACACTAATATATGACACTGATGGCAATGAGTTATGCTCAATGATGGAATCAAAAGACATGTATTATATAGATATTGGGCAGATTCCTGATACACTGGCAGATGCATTTGTTGTAATGGAAGATAAAGATTTCTATAAACACAAAGGAATTGATATCAAAGCCATAATAAGAGCTGTAATAGCTAATACGGAGAATGACGAAATTGTCCAGGGAGCCAGTACTATAACACAGCAGCTTGCCAAGAATATATTTTTAAGTCAGGAAGTTACATGGCAGCGAAAAGTCAAAGAGATATTTGTTGCGACATATATAGAGAAGAAGTACTCGAAGAATGAAATTCTTGAGTTTTATCTTAACAATATCTATTTCGCTAATGGATATTATGGCGTTGGAGCTGCGGCTAGAGGATATTTTGACAAGGAGGTTAACGAACTTTCTCTTGCAGAACAGGTATTTATCGCGGCTATACCTAACAGCCCTACAAGATATAATCCGCTTACTAATTACGATAATACGATGGCCAGAAGAAATCTTATACTTGAGAAGCTTCTTGAGAATAATAAGATAAGCCAGGAAGATTATGATACAGCAGTTAATACCCAGATAGTGCTTGCACAGCAGCCGGAGGTATCTAAGAATAATTCGGTGGAAACATATGCAAGACATTGTGCTATAGAGGGTATGATGCAGGCTAACGGATTCGTATTCAGAACGGATTTCAGCAGTGATGATGATTACAACAAGTATAAGGATCTATATGAACAGAGTTATACATTGTTCCAGCAGAAGCTTCTTTCGGGTGGATATAAGGTATATACAAGTATAGACATGGATTTACAGCAGAAACTCCAGGATGCAATAGATGACAATCTTAAAGGTTATACGGCCATGAAGGATGATGTCTATGAGATGCAGGCGGCAGCTACATGTATAGATAATGAAACTGGAAATGTAGTGGCTATTGTGGGGGCAAGAAGTCAGGAACTTGAAGGATATACATTAAACAGGGCATATCAGAGCTACAGACAGCCAGGAAGCTCCATTAAACCAATACTTGATTATGTTCCATATCTTGAGCGTGGCAATACACCTGATACAATCGTAAAAGATGAGTATATTGAGAATGGTCCTAAGAATGCTGATGGAACATATATGGGCAGTATTACATTAAGGACGGCAGTAAATCTGTCACGAAATACAGTTGCATGGAATGTGCTTAAAGAAATTACTCCGAGAGTTGGAAGTTCATATCTGCTTAATCAGGGATTCCATAAGATATGGATGGATAAAGACTATGATGCCATATCAATAGGTGGTTTCACATATGGAGTATCGACAGAAGAAATGGCTGGTGCGTATGCAACAATTGTTAATGACGGACAGTACAGAAGAGTTACATGTGTGTCACAGATAAAGAATGTGCGTGGAAAAGTTATATATGATTCATCTAACAGACAGCAGAAGATATATGATTCAGATGCATGCAGAATGATGACTGACATGCTAAAGACAGCAGTAACTGATGGAACTGGACGGGAAGCAGCAACGAATAATGCTATTGTCGCAGGAAAGACTGGTACAACTAATTCTAATTATGATTCGTGGTTCTGCGGATATAGTGCTTATTATACAGTTGCTGTATGGCAGGGGTATGATTATCCTGCAACAATATCACAGATATATACTAAGCAGATATTCAGGCAGTTTATGGAATCTGCACATAAAAATTTTTCAAAGAAGGATTTTCCATCATATGGAAAGAAGAGTGATGTGCAGGAGACAACAAAGGAGACAGAATCTGAGACTGAATCTGTAAAGGAAACACAGAAACAGACACAATCAGAGACACAGAAATCTTCACAGACACAGAATCCAAGCCAGTCACAGCAAGAATCACAGAGTGGTTCATCAAGTGGAAATACTGGTACTAATCCAGATAATACAGGTTCAACACAGGAGACAACACAGAGTAATAATCACACAGATAAAAAGCCGGACGCATAAGCGCCCGGCTAAATTATTATAACAATTAAGCTGTAAGTGAATAATTACTTACCGTAATGAAGTTCGTTATATTCCTTAACTCTCTGCTGGATTCTTTCAACAGGGCTTAAGAGGTTACTGATTGAAGAATCATGGTTAAGTGTATCAATAAGGAGAGCCATGTATTTGCTCATATCAACATTGATGTACCAAGGCTTAGAGAGAAGCTCTGATGGCTGGTATACAAGGTTAGTTGTAAGGATTCTGTCGATAATACCATTCTCATATGCTTCATCAAATTTCTTGAATCCGTTAGTGAAAAGACCGAATGTAGTTGCACAGAATACTCTGCTTGCACCACGCTTCTTAAGCTCAGAAGCAACATCAATCATACTTTCACCAGAAGAAATCATATCATCAATGATGATAACATCCTTACCTTCAACATTAGTTCCAAGGAACTCATGTGCAACGATAGGATTACGTCCATTAACAATCTTAGTGTAATCTCTTCTCTTATAGAACATACCCATATCAAGACCAAGAACATTAGCAAAGTAAACAGCACGTCCCATACCACCTTCATCCGGGCTGATAACCATCATATGCTCGCTGTCGATGTGAAGGTCGTCCACATTAAGAAGGAGATACTTGATAAACTGGTATGTGCATGATACAGATTCAAAGCCCTTAAGAGGAATAGCATTGTGTACTCTTGGGTCATGTGCGTCAAAAGTAATAATATTCTCAACGCCCATATCTGTAAGTTCCTGAAGCATAAGTGCACAGTCAAGAGATTCTCTTCCTGTTCTCTTGTGCTGTCTTGATTCATAAAGGAAAGGCATGATTACATTAATTCTTCTTGCCTTACCACCTGCAGCAGCAATAACTCTCTTGAGGTCAGCATAGTGATCATCAGGAGACATATGGTTCTTGAAACCGCAAACAGTATATTCAAGACTGTAGTTGCAGACATCAAGCATAATATATAAGTCATGACCACGGACAGAATCTACAAGAACGCCCTTTCCTTCTCCTGAACCGAATCTAGGAGTCTTAGCGTTAACAATATAACTGTCTCTCTTATATCCTGCAAAATTAAGGGTAGAAGTATTCTCATTCTGACGCTGCTCTCTCCACTTTACAAGGTACTCGTCAACTTTCTTACCCATTTCAGTGCAGCTTGCTAATGGGATAATACCTAAAGTTCCGTAGGGAATAGTTTCTGTGTGTCTTTCATCACGTGGCATAATAAATAATCCTCCATAAAAGTATAATAATTAAACATACATATAAAAATATAAACATTGACGCGAAATAAGTCAATGATATATTTGACATAAATAATCGTTAAGACCTTTTAGTTGGTGATAATTTCTTCATACAGCGGATATCATCTCCAAAGAGTCTTAAGATGGAATAGGCACTTACAAGTCTTGAGAAAATTCTCTGTGAGTACCTTGTCTCAATATCAGGCATCTCAAGGTTAGAAGATATAATAATACTCTTTCTTCTAAGAAGCCTTTCATTAATAGTATTAAACAGATTAGAAAAATTATAATCTGAAGCTTTCTCTGTTCCAAGGTCGTCAATAATAAGCAGGTCACATTCAACAAAAAATGAAGTGTCAAACTTAGAACTTCCAAATTCCTTAAAATCATCGCTCTTGAATGAATCAAAGAACTCACCAGCAGTAAGGTAAATAATACTGTGGCATGAATCCATAAGAGCCCTTGCAATACAGTTGGAAAGAAATGTCTTTCCGACACCAGTCTGTCCAATAAATAACAGATTAGAAAAATTGGTGTCAAAGTTATCGACGAAATCGTGACATACTTTGAGAACTTTCTGCATATTATTATAAGGTGTGAGCCCTGTTGCTGGATCGATATCAGTATTGTTGTACCAGCTAAAAGAGAATGTGTCAAAATTCTCGTCAGTAGTTATGTTCTTGAGATTAGAGTCCTTATATATAAGATCTATAGCTTTTTTGCTAAAGCACATGCAACGTTTACCATCAACATAACCGGAATCCTTGCAATAAGGACATGTAAATATATCATCAAGATAATCAGCGGGCTTGCCTATAGAAGCCAGAGCAGCCACTTTTCTGTTGTTGAGTGACTTAAGGCTGGAAGCTAATTCATCAGTAGTCGTGTCCGATGAGTCAGCTTCTATACGCGCTCTGGCAGTTTTTATGGACAAGTCTATAATCTCAGAGTCAATATCTGCTATATCAGGACACAGGGCAGTGACTTCTTTATAACGGTCACTCTGCAGGTGCCTGTTGGCTGTTTTAATATCATCATATTGTCTCATAATAGAGGCATATTGTGTATTGGTCAAAGGCATAGCACCCCTCCTTATAATTAATTATTATTACTTAGCAGAGAGTTATACCAGTCGTCAGATTTCTTAGGACGCTGCTGGTAATTATTAAAACGGTTAGCATTCTGTTTAATGACATTAGATGACTTAGCTGCTTTGGCGGCCTTACCAGCTTCGTACTGTGCATCAGCTTTCCTGATATCCTCAGAACTTCTGATGTTAGAAGTATGCCACTTGGTAAGAATAGAATCGGCATATTCAAAGCTTGGCTGGTGAGTAGCCTTCATGGTTCTGTTACATGCTTCGACAATTATGTCAGTTTCGAAGCAGTATATATCAGTCCACTTGATAATAAGGTCTTTCTCAACCTTACCAGGTTCTCTGCTGTTAAGTCCAAATGCTTTCATGACACTGAAGACAGCTTCATTATGATTGGATACTTCATCTTTGGCAGCATCAACAGTGCTGATACCTTCATCAGCCCATGCAAGAGCAACCTTCTCTATGTATCTTATTGAAGTCTTACCCTTGGATACGCAGTATTCAAAAAGGTATTCGATAAGGTCAGCAGAGAAATGTAATGTGTCATAGAAATACACAATAGCATTAGTCTCAGGCTGAGAAAGAGTCTTTCCAAGATAAGTCTGGATTACGAAAAGCAACATTGAAAAATCATCATTGGAATTAAGCTCGCTAAGCTTGTCAGCAGGAGCAGTTACTTTCGAAGGCTCTATATTGTGTGCTGAAGATGCCGTGGCAAAATCCATAGAGACAACATTAGATGATGAATCAGATGCAGAACTGCTAGAAACGGGTTCGTTATCTGCGGCAGCCTCTGAAACAGAATTGTCAACAGCATCGTTATTAATCTCAGGGGCAGCAATGCGGTCATCAGGTTCAGGTGAATAACCGTGATTAGCAATATCCTTCAAAGTGATACCGCAAAGCTGGTTATTGTCGTCGTAAGAAAGCTGGACAAGGCCAGATCTGTCCCAGTATCTTAAAGCACGCATCACATCATTCTCAGTCTGGTTAAAAGTATCAGCAAGAGAAGAGATGCTTAAGTTACTGTTCTTTCTTGTGAAAAGTCTCAAAAGATAAAGATAGACCTTAACAAAGTCTCCGTTGGCTGATGGTACATATTCGTCTATGAAAATATCAGAAACTGCTGTATAGCCAGAAACAGTCTCTGAATACAAGTTCAGATTATTCATGGTATTAGTCTCCCCAAAAAGTTATGAGCAGATTATACCACTGAAAAAAATAAATGCAAAGCACGTCCAGTGCGGAAAGGAGAAATGTGGATAATGTGGAAAATGTGGATAAATAAAAAATATACATAGGAAAACCGCATAAAATGTGGGTTCAGAAAAATGCCAGAATAAAAAATTATCCACAATCATTCTGAACAATTTAGTAACAGAAAATTGTGGATAATGTGGATAACTTTGTTGAAAAAGTTCGTGCGGGTGGAAAATGTACTATTTAAGCAAGTCTTCGCCGATTTTATATACGTCACCTGCACCCATAGTTATTAACAAGTCACCGTTGATACAATTTTTTAATAAATATTTTTCAATGTCCTCAAAATTGTCTATATATATACATTCTTTACCAAGAGACTGTATCTTTTCACACAGGTCAGCAGAGCTGATTCCGAGAGTGTCAGTTTCTCTTGCAGCATATATCTTGGCAAGGACAACCTTATCAGCGTGGCTTAAAGCATCAGCAAACTCATTGAATAAAAGCTTGGTACGCGAATATGTATGAGGCTGGAAGACTACCCATACATGATTGTGTGGATAGTGGGCAGCAGAAGCTAAGGTAGCACGGATTTCGTCAGGGTGGTGAGCATAGTCATCAATAACAGTAACTCCGTTAAATGTGCCTTTCTTCTCAAATCTTCTGTTTGTACCTTTAAAGTTAGAAAGACCTGTTTTGATATGTACCATATCAACAGAAAGCTTTCTGGCAGCGGCAATAGCAGCAAGAGAATTATATACATTGTGAAGACCAGGTACACCAAGAGTTATGGTGTCAGTCTTCTCGCTATTAATAAGAAGAGAATATGTGCATCTTCCAAGTTCGTCGTAAGTGATATCAGAAGCACTGTACATGCTCTTTGCTGGGTCAGAACCAAATGTTATGACCTCGCAGTCAGTATCCTGATAGAAATATTCATAATTATCAATGTCAGTATTGATGATGAGAGTTCCGTCAGAAGGAAGCTTTTCAGTAAAAAGCTTGAAAGAATGGCGGATGTCATCAATATCCTTGAAGAAATCAAGATGATCTTCCTTGACATTAAGAATAATGTTCATTGTAGGATTAAATGATAAAAAGCTGTTAGTATATTCACAGGCTTCTGCAACAAAGTATCTATCACCGCCGACTCTTGTATTGCCGCCAATGCTGTTAAGGATACCACCTACAGAGATAGTAGGATCCATGCTTGCTGCAAGTAATATTTCAGAGACCATGGAAGTAGTCGTTGTCTTTCCATGAGTACCTGCAATGTTAATGGCATTCTTGTAGATAGTCATAATCTGACCAAGAAGCTCGGCACGGGTAAGCATTGGAAGACCAGCCTCCTTAGCTGCCTTGAATTCTGGATTGTCCGGATGAATTGCTGCTGTATATACAACAAGATCTATATCATTAGTTATATTACCGGCGCTCTGTGGTACGGATACGATACAGCCGTCCCCGATAAGTTCGTCAGTAAGAGCTGATGAGTGAGCATCAGAGCCTGAAACAGTAAAACCTTTAGATAAAAGAATCTTGACAAGTCCGCTCATACTTATACCGCCTATGCCAATGAAGTGAATATGGATAGGGTTGTTGAAATCAATCTTGTACATGATATTGTCCTTTCTTGAAATTAGTGTTTGTTATATTGTATGTCTTACCGGCTTATTTTTCAAACCTTTCTTATTATATACTATACGATTTAGAAAATGTGCATAAAAATGTGTATAAAAAAAGCGAAATTCTTTTTACTTAATGAAAATAGTATGATATAATCAGAATATCTAAAAGCAGTAAAAATTTAACATCAGAGGTGATAGCATGATTAAAAAAGAAATGATTGCAATGCTGTTAGCTGGTGGCCAGGGAAGCAGATTAGGAGTACTTACTTCTAAAGTGGCAAAGCCGGCAGTAGCATTCGGAGGAAAGTATAGAATAATTGACTTCCCTCTCAGTAACTGTATTAATTCAGGAATCGATACAGTAGGTGTTTTAACACAGTATCAGCCACTCCGTCTTAATACGCACATAGGAATTGGTATTCCTTGGGATTTGGATCGTAATGTTGGAGGGGTATCAGTTCTTCCACCTTATGAGAAGAGTCAGAACAGTGAATGGTATACAGGAACAGCTAATGCCATTTACCAGAACCTTGAATATATGGAGCAGTATAATCCAGAATATGTACTTATTCTTTCTGGTGATCATATATACAAGATGGATTATAAGATAATGCTTGATTATCACAAGGCTAATAATGCAGATATAACAATAGCTGCAATGCCTGTACCTATAGAGGAAGCAAGCAGATTCGGTGTAGTTGTAACAGATAACGATAATAAGATTACTGAATTCGAAGAGAAACCAGAACATCCAAAGAGCAATCTTGCTTCAATGGGTATATACATATTCAGCTGGAAGGTTCTTAAGGATGCACTGATCAAGCTTAAGGATCAGCAGGAATGTGACTTCGGAAAACATGTAATTCCATACTGCTTTAATAATAATAAGAGAATATTTGCTTACGAGTATAACGGATACTGGAAGGATGTAGGAACATTAAGCTCATATTGGGAAGCTAACATGGAGCTTATAGACATTATCCCTATATTTAATCTGTATGAAGAATTCTGGAAGATATATACCAAGACAGATACAATTCCACCACAGTATATAGCTAAAGATGCATATATTGAGAAGAGTATCATAGGTGACGGAACAGAAGTATACGGACGTGTATTTAATTCCGTAATCGGTTCAGGTGTAGTTATTGAGGAAGGATGTGTAATCCGTGATTCAATAATTATGAATAATTCTCATATAGGAAAGAATACAACAATTACCAAGTCTATTATCGCAGAGGATGTAAAAATCGGTGAGAATGTTGAACTTGGTGTTGGTGAAGAAGCAGAGAATGTCAAGTTTCCTAAGATATATAATTCTGGACTTGTTACTATCGGTGAGTGGTCAGTTATTCCGGACAATGTTAAGGTTGGAAAGAATACTGCTATATCAGGCGAGACAACATTGCAGGATTACCCTAATGGTGAGTTACCAGGCGGAGGCATAATAATTAAGGCAGGTGATAATTAATGAAAGCAATAGGTATTATATTAGCTGGCGGAAATAACAGAGCGATGCGTGAACTCTCTAACAAGAGAGCAATTGCAGCCATGCCGATTGCCGGAAGTTATCGCGCCATAGATTTTGCATTAAGCAACATGACTAATTCAAGGATCCAGAAAGTAGCTGTTATCACACAGTATAACGCAAGATCACTTAATGAACATTTAAGCTCATCTAAGTGGTGGGATTTCGGAAGAAAACAGGGAGGATTATTCGTATTTACTCCTACAATTACTGCTGAGAGCAGCAACTGGTATCGTGGAACAGCTGATTCATTATATCAGAATATACATTTTTTAAAGCAGATCCATGAACCATATGTAGTTATTGCGTCAGGTGATGGTGTATATAAGCTTGATTACAATAAGGTACTTCAGTATCACATTGAGAAGAAAGCAGATATAACAGTTGTTGTTAAGAAGCTTGAAGACCGTTCAGACATAGGTCGTTATGGCGTTGTAGCCATGACAGAAGAAGGCAGAATCACAGATATTGATGAGAAACCAATAGAGACTAACCTCTCAACAGTTTCAACTGGTATCTATGTAGTAAGAAGAAGACTTCTCATTGAACTTCTTGAGAAGGCTGCTGAAGAAGACAGACATGAGTTTGTAAGAGATATTCTTGTAAGATATAAGAATATCAAGAAGATATATGGTTATAATATTGATTCTTACTGGAGCAATATTTCAACAGTGGATGCATATTACAAGACTAATATGGATTTCCTTAATAAGGATGTGAGAGATTACTTCTTCAAACAGTATCCGGATGTATATTCTAAGGTAGAAGATCTTCCACCAGCAAAGTATAACTTCGGAGCTAACGTAAGAAACAGCCTTGTTTCAAGCGGATGTATAATTAACGGAACTGTTGAAGATTCAGTGTTATTCAAGAAGATATATGTAGGCAATAATAGTGTAATCAAAAATTCAATTATTCTTAATAATGCATATATTGGAGATAATGCATATATTGAGAACTGTATAGTTGAAAGCAACAGTACAATCAAAGCTAATTCAAGATATGTCGGAGAGAATGGTACAAGGATTGTTGTGGAGGATAGTCCTTTATACTATTAAGAATAGTTTCGACAGAAGGTGTTTGAACCAAAGTATAACGAGGTTAATATAACCTAAAAAGGGGTGCGTTATGAATATAACAGATGTAAGGGTAAGAAAGATTGCTAAAGAGGGCAAGATGAGAGCAGTTGTGTCAATCACAATAGATGATGAGTTCGTGGTACATGATATTAAGGTGATTGAGGGAGAGAAGGGCTTGTTCATTGCAATGCCAAGCAGAAAATCATCAGACGGAGAGTATCGTGACATTGCTCATCCTATCAACACTCAGACAAGAGATAAACTGCAGAAGCTTGTTCTTGAGGCCTATGATAAGGCGGAGGATGTAGAGGAGTAACAATTTAACACATTTAAAAGGTCTGACTTTGACAGATGCGTTAGCGCATTTTCAGAGTCAGACCTTTTTTATACAATATAACCCTTTGCTTCCCTGAATTTGATTGGGGAAATACCTTTTGTTTTCTTGAAAACATCCCCAAAATAATTACCGGATTCATATCCGCATAATGAAGCAACATCTGACATTGGAAGGCTGGTTTCAAGCAATAATCTTTCAGCATGGTTAATTCGTGTCCTATTCAGAAAATCTTTAAATGTCATTTCGGTTTCATCTTTAAAAAGCTTGGACAGATAAGAAGGGTTCAGATGTAAATGTTCAGCCAAAGCGGTCAAAGAAATATTGGCGGAAAAGTTCTGTTCTATGTAATCAATGGCATTCTGAATAATTGTATTCGCTGTTTGTAATGAGTTCCTGACATTTAATGACGCTGTTATATCAAAACCGGAACGAATTATACACAGAATAATTCCCTGAATTGAATGCCTTATAGTTAATGAAGATATAGAACTGTGCTTTTTAGATTCTAAAAGAACAGTGTCAAAATAATAATTAATCAGATTAGATGCTGACAGATTAAAAGTAAAGAAATGACAGCAGTATTTATTATAAAAAGTCAAGTCGGGGAAAACTGATATAATTGGTGCTACATAGTCGTCTCCTAATTCAATTACAATTCGCTCATTATCTGTACTGGAATATATGACTTTATGAGAAACATCATGTGGAATCAGGAAGATGGTTCCTTCGTTTATTTCATATAAAGCATCTCTTATTAAAATGCTACAGCTTCCTTTTGCAAGGTAAAATAATTCCCAGAAAGAGTGTGTATGAGAAGATGACATTGAATTTTCTGGAGTGCGATATAATTTTGAAATGTTAAAATAATTTGAATTCATACATTCTCCTAAAGTTATATTTAAAGATATATTAACACAGATAAATAGATAAATGAATTGCAAAAACGGAAAATTTTAGAGCGAAATAAGCGTAATATATACAATTTGCACAAAAAATGCGCGAAAATATCACTGTAATTAACAAATGATTAAAAATCTGAACCAAAATTATATGTAAAAACAACTTAAGAACCAAAAAAAGCGGTAGCAAAACACATCACATAAATGTATTATGGTAACAAAAGCGGAAAACTACCGCATAAGACACAATCGTGTGCAAATAAATTTAAGGAGGATAATTATGAAGTTTATGAAAAAGCGTAAGATCAGAAGAATTGCATCATCATTCATGGCGGTTCTTATGGTTGCAGCTCTCATGCCAGGCAGTATTACTAATACTAAAGCCGCTGATAAGACCGCTGATTCAGGGGTTTTAGTAGACGCTGGTACATGGGAAAATAACGAAAGAACAACAACTTGGGATTTTTCAAAATACTCAGGAGAAAAATCACTTACTTTAGCAGAAGGTGATGAGGTTGGCAGAATAAAGGTTGCTACCGGTACAGCATATGTTAAGACTGGTGGAGCAGGTTTATCAGCTCAGAAAACAAAGGATGCAGTTATTGCTGTTCCTGTTGACCCAACAGCAACATCAGCTACACTTACATTTGAGTTTTCTAGTAACAACAATAACAGATATGTTTATGTTGGCGATAAGAGCGGAGAGAATGCAACCATCTGTCTGAATACAGCAGGTAGAGAGGAACTTCCTAATGCAGTTAATATCAATGCTGAAAAAAAAGCTACAGTAACAGTTTCATCAGCAGCTTTTGAGGATGGTTATATTTTACTTACACCAGATACACTTGGAAGCGGTGATTCAGGAGAGATGAAGATTAAGAATTTAACATTAGTAGAATCAAAAGATAACGGAGACAGAACATGGAACTTCAGAAGCGGTTCTGAATTAATGGGCACTAACGGAAAGCTCATTCAGGGAACTACTGGTGAAGTTAATGGCTTAGTTATTGATGCTACTACTGGTAAGTTTGACACATCAACAAGAAGTGACTGGGCACAGTTTAACACAGGAACAGTTGTTAAGATTCCTGTTAAGGGCTCATGTGAAATCACAATTGTATCATATGATGTCAGTAAGGCTACAATTGATGGAACAGATGTCAGCACCAAAGAATTCAAGTATCCATACTCAGGTGCAGCAGGATATGTAGAATTAGTTGCAACAGCTGATGGATATATTGGAAGCATTGACGTAAAGCATATTGCAGAGCCAGAAGCTAATGTAGAAAACTTTACATTTGTTATGGACGAGCATGCTGTAGATGGTGTTGTTAAGACTGGTGAGTACAAGTTCGGAGACAGCACACTTACATTAGGTGGACAGACAGTAAATGGAGTTATTACTCAGTATACAGTAAAGCCAGAAAAGAAGGTTACAATTAATGGTGTTGAACATGATGCTTATACATCAGGTAAGAGACATGCTGATGCCAATAATATTCCTAATCTTCCAGGTGAAGGAGACGGATGCTTAGCTACATTTACACCAGCAGCTAAGGGTATGATGACAGTTTACTATAACTCAACTTCATTCATCAGAGTACATACATTCAATGCTGATGGAACTAAGGAAGGTTTTGTTGATGCAGAAACAGGATTAACATCATATTCATTTAAAGTTGTTCCTGGTAAGACATATGTTATGTCAACAACAGGAAAGACTAATAATATGTTCTATGCTGGATACAGCTATGTTGCAGATGAGAAGATTACAGTTCCGGTAACTGTAAATAATATTGATGCAACAATTGGTAGCGGATTAAAGTTATCATTAGTAGATGACCAGTTAGGTGGAGATGAGATATCTCTCAGCACAACAACAAAATCTCTTAAGCTTCTTAAGGGACACACATACAGAGTAAGCTCTAACGATGGCGGTGTTAAGCCACTCGTAGGTGATTCACAGACATTTACAGTAACAGGCGATGAAGTTACAATCACACTTAATAATGTTCCGGATGTTGAACTTACAGGTAAGATTGTAGGTACAGATTCATCTAATGTTACAAAGCTCGTATTTACTAATAATACTAGTGGAACAGTAAATGAAGCAACAATAACAGGAGATTCATACAAGGTTTCTGTAAAGCCTGGTGAGTATACAACAAGCGTAGAGACTAAGGATGGATCAACAACATATGACAGAGCATCTGTTAAGGCTGGTGCTGAGAATGTTAATGATGTATATGTAGAGAAGGATGATCCAGCATCTAAGAGAGATTACAGCTACACAAGAGTTCCATCTCTTACAACAACAGGTAGTATTGCAGTAGAGAATGGAAAGCCTCATACAGTAGCAAGAGCTGATTCTTCACTTACAATTCCAGTAAAGGGAAAAGCTAAGGTTACTATTTCTACTTACTATGCATTCAACTTTACAGTTAATGGAGAGAAGTACGATAGTACAGAAACAGATAAGGGTTATACATCAGTTGGTACAACATCTAAGACAGATACATTTGAGATGGTAGTTGAAGGTGATGCTGTTGTTAACTTCGGTGCAACAACATATATTACAGGAATTTCAGTTATTCCTATGACAGAATTCAAGTCAGAGATTAATGTTCCTGGCGATTATGATACATTAAATGAAGCTTCAGATGCTATTCTTGGTATGCAGAACAGACCAGAAGGCGAAGCAGGCAGAGTAACTATTAACCTTACATCTGATATATTTGAACAGGTAGTTATGGCTGCACCATATGTAACACTTAAAGGTAATGGACATACAATTTCATGGTATTATGGTGTTGGAACAAAGTATTATTCAATAGATCCAGCAACAGGTCTTTACAATAAGACACTTGCTATGGACAAATACTCATCTGAAGAAGGAAATGGAAGTCTCTGGGGTGGTGTATTCATTGTCAGAGGTAATAATTTTATTGCAGAGAATACAACATTCCTGAATACATACAACTATTACTTAACAGAGGCTGAGAAGACAGATATTGCAGGTTCAAATCTTGCAGTAGACAGATTAGCAGAAGGCGTAGATGTATCAGATTACAAGTTTAAAGAGAGATCAAATGCTTTCTATATTGAGGCTGATAATATTGAAGTTTTCAACTGTTCAATTCTTTCATCACAGGATACACTTGGTAGAAATGGTTCAACAAATTATGGATATCACGCATATTTCAACGGTTGTACAATCGGTGGTAATGTAGATTATATCTGTGGTGAGTTTGCAGCTGTATTTGATAACTGTAAGTTACAGTGGAAGACATATAAGAATGATGAAAATAACAATGCAAAGATTGGTTACATTGTTGCACCTAAGACAAGCCCATATGTATTCAGAAACTGTGAGGTTACAACAGATGGAGCACATGGTGATGCAGCAGTATTAGGTAAGTACGGTAGAACATGGGGTGCTAACTCTAATGCATCATTTATTGAGTGTGAGACTAACGGATATATTGACTCAGAAGGCTGGACAGAAATGTCTAATGGAGAGAAGGCTTCAGCAATCTTCAATGAGTACAATAACACAAACAAGGGTGAAGCATTTGTGACAACAGGCTGCACTAATAGTACATTAGATGCTGTTGTTAATTACATTGATTCAGAAAATGTTTCTGCTGTTGATACAGTTCTTGGTACATGGAAGCCAGTTCATTATAAAGAAGTTATCTCTAAGGATGACGATTCATCAAAGGGTGATGTAGCAGAAGGTGGAGAAACAGGAAAAGACAATAATGTTAATGGAACAACAGAGTCAACAGATGAAACTGTAAAGACTGGAGATACAACTCCAATTGCATTATATGTAGTATTAATGCTTTGTGCATTAGCAGGAATTGTATTTATATCAAAGAAAAGAAGAACATCTGTTAAATAATTATAATTGAATAATTGTTTAATATAACAAAATGTCCCGCGGTCGTTATGACTTGCGGGACTTTTTGGATAAAGATAAGGTTGTCTTAACCTGTCAGGTTACAGATGATGCGTTAAGATAGCCAAAAGAAGAAATTTGTTATATACTTGCACATATATGATAATTAATCAGGAGGATGTTATGTATATAATAGCGGGACTTGGTAATCCGGGTAAAGAATATATGGGAACAAGACACAATGCAGGATTTTCAGTAATAGACGAGCTTGCAGACAAATATAATATCAGTGTGGACACAGCAAAGCACAAAGGACTTATCGGAAAAGGCGTAATAGCAGGTCAGAAAGTAATACTCGTTAAGCCTATGACATATATGAATAATTCAGGCGAGTGTATAAGAGAAGTTATGGATTATTACAAATGTGATATAGATGATTTTCTTGTTATCTTTGATGATATAAGTCTTGATGTAGGTAAGCTAAGACTCCGTGCAAAGGGAAGTGCAGGTGGACACAATGGAATCAAGAGTATAATAGCACATCTTGGAAGCGACAAGTTCAAGAGAATAAAGTTCGGAGTCGGCGACAAGCCTAAGAACTGGGATCTTGCAGACTGGGTGCTTGGAAAATTTCCTACAGAGGAATATGCAACATTAAGAGAGGCTAATAAGAAAGCATGTGAAGCTGTAGAATGCATACTTACAGATGGAATAGAAAGTGGTATGAATAAATATAACGGATAACTGGTGGTATAATATGAAAGCAATATTTGAGCCGGTGTATAATACAGCCGGTGTGGAACAACTTAATAAAGAGCTTGCTAAAGATGGCGGCAGAACAGTAATGGTAAGTGGCTGTATTGACACGCAGAAGCTGCATTTTTCAAGTGCTATAGCCAGCAATTATAACTTCCAGCTTGTTATAACCAGTGATGAGGGGAAAGCAAGGGATATGGCGGAGGATGCCAGATTCTTTAACGGCGGTAATGTAATGTATTATCCTGCGAAGGACGTAATATTTTATAACGCAGATGTGCAGGGACGACAGATTGCCGGAGAGCGAATCAGATGTATAGCAGCCATAATTGACAGATTGAATAAATCGGACATTGCAAAATCTGGAATGGAGAAATCAACAGAGGAAGCTTCAGACGGACCGCTTACAATTGTGACAACCATTGATGGAATATCAGATATGCTTCTTCCAGTCGACAGATTCAAGCGGGCAGTCATTAACCTTAAGAAGGGTGACATACTCGATGTAGAGGATATGGCAAAGAAGCTTACAGCTATGGGATTCGAGAGATTCGGAATGGTTGAAGCCAAAGGACAGTTTGCCATAAGAGGCGGAATAATAGATATATTCTCATATACAGACGAAGCACCTGTGAGAATTGAGTTGTGGGACGATGAGATAGATTCGATAAGGGCATTTGATGTAGACAGCCAGCGTTCCATTGAGAACTACAAGGGCTATACAGTATTTCCTGCAACAGAGTTCCTTTTTACTGAGGATGAAATAGAGCAGGGGATTGAAAAAATCAGACATGAAAAAGACGAACAGATGAAGCTGTTCGGAGCAGATAAAAGAAAGCGTACTAAGGAACAGATAGAGGCTGGCAATCATCTTAACAGAATGTTTGATGACGCGTTAAGGACAGGAGATTACAGTAAATTCATATATACATTTGCAGACAGAGTGAGCAGCTTAGCAGAGTATTTCCCTAAGGGAGATACTCTTATTGTCGTGGACGAACCTGTAAGGCTTAAGGAACACAGCGACATGACTTTCTATGAGTACAGTGAGAGTATGAAGAACAGATTAGAAAGCGGTTATGTGCTACCAAGTCAGACTCATATGTTTATGGATATGGAGACAGCCGTTCTTTCAATGAACGGACATAAGCAGCTTGTGCTGACAACACTTGAATACACACCTGAATTCTTTGGGATAGATTATTCAATGCATATTGAAGCGAGAAGCATAAGCTCATATAATAACAGCTTTGAATATCTTTCAGATGACATAAGGAAGTACAAACGCAGCAAATACGCAGTTCTTCTTGTGTGCAGCTCAAGAACAAGAGCTAACAGAATTGTTGATGACCTCGGAAGGCTTGGAATTGAGAGCTTCTATACAGAGGACAGCAATAAATCCATGGCAGGCGGACTTGTGATGGTTACTTACGGAAGCCTTCACAGGGGATTTGAGTATCCACTGCAGGGCTTTGTGTGCATTGCCGAGAATGACATATTTACAGAGAAGAAGCGCAAGAAAGTAAAGAAGAAGGAGTACGATGGCAAGAATATTGCCGGCTTTAATGAACTTAATATTGGCGATTATGTTGTTCATGAGAATTACGGTATAGGCCAGTACAAGGGCATTGAGAAGATTAAGGTTGAAGGTGTTGAGAAGGATTACATCAAGATATCTTACGCAGATAACAGCAACCTTTATGTGCTCGCAACACAGCTTGACCGTCTGCAGAAATTTGCAGGTTCAGATGTAGAGAAGAAGCCGAAGCTTAATAAGATTGGCGGTTCAGAGTGGGGAAAGACCAAGTCAAAGGTTCATTCAGCTGTTGAAGAAGTGGCTAAAGACCTTGTTGAGCTGTACGCCACGAGACAGAGAATAGAAGGATACCAGTTTGGACCGGATACAGTATGGCAGCAGGAATTTGAGGAAATGTTCCCTTATGAGGAGACAACAGACCAGTTAAATGCGATAGAAGACACGAAGCATGACATGGAAAGCCGCAGGGTAATGGACAGACTTATATGTGGGGATGTAGGCTATGGTAAGACAGAGATTGCGATAAGAGCAGCATTTAAGGCGGTTCAGGAAGGAAAGCAGGTTGCTTATCTTGTACCGACAACAGTACTTGCAAGCCAGCATTTTACCACATTTGAACAGAGAATGAAGGACTTTCCGGTTACGGTAGCCCAGTTGTCGAGCTTCAGAACTTCAGCGCAGAATAAGGAGACCATTGAGGAACTTAAGAAGGGCATGGTTGACATTGTAATAGGCACACACAGGCTTCTTTCTAAAGACGTGGTGTTCAAGGATCTGGGACTTCTTATTATTGATGAGGAACAGCGTTTTGGTGTTACACACAAGGAGAAGATTAAGAAGTTAAAGAATAATGTTGATGTACTTACGCTCAGTGCCACTCCGATTCCAAGAACTCTTCACATGAGCCTTGCGGGAATCAGGGATATGAGTGTTCTTGAGGAGCCTCCGGTTGACCGTGTTCCGATACAGACTTTCGTTACAGAGCATAATGACGAGATGATAAGAGAGGCAATCACGAGAGAACTTGCCAGAAACGGTCAGGTATACTATGTATACAACCGTGTAAGAAGCATTGATGAGGCGGCTGCACACATTCAGGAGCTTGTTCCTGATGCAAATGTGGCATATGCCCACGGTCAGATGGCTAAACGGGAGCTTGAGAAGATAATGTGTGATTTCGTTAATGGTGAGATAGATGTGTTGGTGTCCACAACTATAATTGAAACAGGTATGGATATATCCAACTGCAACACAATGATAATTGAAGATGCAGACCGATTTGGACTTTCTCAGCTTTATCAGCTAAGAGGAAGAGTTGGCAGAAGCTCAAGGACTGCGTATGCATTTTTGCTGTACAGAAGAGATAAGGTACTGACAGAGGTAGCGGAAAAGCGACTCAGCGTAATCAGGGAATTTGCGGATTTTGGTTCGGGCTTTAAGATTGCGATGAAGGATCTGGAAATCCGAGGTGCAGGAAATGTGCTTGGAAATAGCCAGCACGGTCACATGGCGGCTGTAGGATACGACCTGTACTGTAAAATGCTTAATCAGGCGGTCAACAATCTTAAGGGAATTAAGAATGAGTATGAGTTTGAGACAACAATAGATGTAGATGTGGATGCTTATATTCCGGCAACATATATTAAGAGTGAGTACCAGAAGCTTGATATATATAAGAGAATTGCTGCACTTGAGAACATGGATGAATTATCAGATATGAAGGACGAGTTATCAGACAGATACGGAAGTGTGCCATCATGCGCCGACAATCTGCTTATGATTGCGCTTATCAAGTCAAAGGCACATAAACTTGGCATGATAGAGATAAAGGGCGGCGTTGCGCATCAGGAATCAGGAACAGCAGTATGGCGTACAGTTATGACAGTTTATCCTAAGGCTGAATTAGACCCGGATGCTATAAAGAAGCTTCTTGACGAATATGGCGGTGCAATCCAGATGAGAGTAGACGCCAATCCTGCATTTATATGGACTGTAACAAAGAAGAAATTCACTAATGCGAAGGAATATCTTAAGGGGCTTAATGCGTTGATGGATGTGTTTATTGAGAGGCTGACGGTGAAGTAAAAATCTCACATTAACAGTTGACAACCTCGATAGATGTGTTATAATTCAAAACAGTTTAACGCTTTAAAGCGTAACGGTTTAAAGTGAAGCAATTCCAGGAGGAAATTTTACAGGAGGAAACAGGTTATGGCAGAAAACAGGGGTAATTTGACTTCTTACAGACCAGACATCAAGGTTATGGACTGTACATTAAGAGATGGAGGTCTTGTGAATAATTTTGAATTCACTGATGAGTTTGTTAAAGATCTTTATGAAGCTAATGTGGCAGCAGGCGTTGATTATATGGAATTTGGATATAAGGCTGATAAGGATATATTTAATGAGAAAGAATTCGGAAAGTGGAAGTTCTGTAAGGAAGAAGATATCAGAGCTATTGTTGGCGAGAATGATACACCACTTAAGATATCAGTTATGGCTGATGTCGGAAGAACTAATATGAAGAGAGATATTCCACCTAAGTCAGAGTCAGTTGTTGATATGGTGAGAGTTGCAACATATATTAATACCATTCCGGCAGCTATTGAGATGGCTAACTACTGTTCAGATATGGGATATGAGGTTACAGTCAATATTATGGCGATATCAACAGCAGGTGAGAACGAATTAGACCTTGCATTAGAGCTTCTTGCATCACAGAGCAAGGCACAGTATATATACCTTGTTGACAGCTATGGTTCATTATACCCGGAGCAGGTAAGAAGACTTGCTGACAAATACATTAAGATAGCAGAGAAGTATGGAAAAAGTGTTGGTATACATGCACATAACAACCAGCAGCTTGCATTTGCCAATACAATCGAGGCATGCTCAATCGGCGTAAGCCTTCTTGATGCAACAGTAAGCGGAATGGGAAGAGGTGCAGGTAACTGCTATTCAGAATTATTATTAGGGTTCTTAAGAAATCCTAAGTTTAATATAGTTCCAGTGCTTAAGTTTATTGAGAAGCATATGGTTCCACTTAAGGCATCAGGTGTTGTATGGGGATGTGATGTACAGTACATGCTTACCGGTCAGACTAACCAGCATCCAAGAACAGCAATTGCATTTACTAAGGCAGAAAGAACCGATTATGCTAAATATTACACAGAAATTACCGGAGATGAATAATGAAATGTTGACATGACATTTTTAAGAGCGTAAAATATGCTCAAAATCGTGTAAAACATTTTTTACATTGGTATCTTTAGATGAAAGGAAGTACTAACAATGGAAAAGAAGAATATTGACTGGTCAAGCCTTGGCTTTGGTTACATCAAGACTGACAAGAGATTCGTAGCCAACTATAAAGATGGCGCATGGGATAACGGAACACTTACAGAGGATGACAAGGTTGTCATTAACGAGTGTGCAGGAGTCCTTCAGTATGCACAGACATGTTTTGAAGGTCTTAAGGCTTATACAACAGAGGATGGTCACATTGTTATGTTCCGCCCAGATTTGAATGCAGCAAGAATGAAAGATTCATGTGAGAGACTTGAGATGCCAGTTTACCCAGAAGATAAGTGGGTAGAGGCAGTTGCTAAGACAGTAGAAGCTAATGCAGCATGGGTACCACCTTTTGGTTCAGGTGCAACACTTTATGTCCGTCCATACATGTTCGGAAGCAACCCTGTTATCGGAGTTAAGCCTGCTGATGAATATCAGTTCAGAGTACTTACAACTCCAGTAGGTCCTTACTTCAAGGGCGGTGCTAAGCCTATTACTATCAAAGTTTCAGATTTTGATAGAGCAGCACCACACGGAACAGGACATATCAAGGCTGGACTTAACTATGCAATGAGCTTACATGCTATTATGACAGCACATGAAGAAGGATATGCAGAGAACATGTACCTTGACCCAGCAACAAGAACTAAGGTTGAGGAGACAGGTGGCGCTAACTTCATCTTCATCACTAAAGATGGTAAGTTCGTAACACCAAAGTCTAATTCAATTCTTCCATCAATCACACGCCGTTCATTAATGGTTGTTGCTAAGGAATATCTTGGATTAGAGGTTGAGGAAAGAGAAGTTCTCTTTGATGAAGTTAAGGATTTTGCAGAGTGTGGTCTTTGTGGTACAGCTGCAGTTATCTCACCTGTTGGAAAGATTAACGACCATGGTAAGGAAATCTGCTTCCCAAGCGGAATGGAGAAGATGGGTCCTACAATCCAGAAGCTCTATGATACATTAACAGGTATCCAGATGGGCAAGATTGAAGCTCCTAAGGGATGGATTTACACAATCGCTTAATTGATATTCTTTAAATATTTATTCGGTCTGGACAAGTGTTCAGACCGATTTTTTAATTTTCTAAAGTAGATTTTACATTAAAAATGTGATAACATACTAATATAACAGACGTTAGTAAAGAGGTGCAGCAGTATGTCAGAAGTCGGAACTAATGAACGTTTATTGCGTTCTGATGTAACATTAGAAGAAAGCAGAAAGATAGAGAGAGTGCTTAGAAGAAACAATATATCATATTTTGAGAAGTGGAATTTTCACACAGGCGTGTTCAAGTTCCTTAATAACAGCAAGAATTCTAAGTGCGATATTTATGTTCATATGGATTCTATGGACAAGGCAAAGGAATTGCTTGCAGATATGTAGAATATATTTATAACAGAATATGTCTAAGATAATGGTCAGAGTGATTTACTCTGGCCTTTTTTTATGCTATAATTTTTTCACTTTGTGTGAAAGGATAGAAATTATGACAAAGAAAAGGATAGCATTGAAAATAGTAAGGAGAGTAGGAATATGTATTCTTACCACAGTGGTTCTGCTTCTTATAGGGCTGTTAGGCGTTGTAAGAATTATGGAATTCGGACCATCAAAGACAGCAAGAAATCTGTTTGTTAATTCAGCAATGGAATCAAGTGCAGGAGGAATACTTGTAACACTATTTTTTTCAGATGAAGAGATAGCCAGAATAAGAGCAATCAATTCCATACAGAAGACAGATGAAGTGACAGATTCTTCGCTTATATCAGATACAACAATTCTTACACAAGAAGAAAAATCAATGATAGAGGTTATTGATATAGAGAAGGATACTTACAGAGGTAAGATGATGATTGTAAGAGACCCATCAAGAGTTATGGTAGGAACAAGCGGAGAATATGGGAAAAGCTGTAAGGGAAAGAAAGTATCAGAGATAGCGGAAAGCTATGGCGCAATAGCTGCGACTAATGCCGGCGGTTTTCGGGATGCAGGAGGAGTAGGAACAGGTGGCGAGCCGGATGGACTTGTTATATCAGAAGGCAGGTTAAAGTGGGGGTCACTGGGAACAACTTATGGAATTATAGGTATAGACAATAATAATGTACTTGTAGTGGGAGATATGACAGCACAGGCGGCACTTGACCGGGGAGTAAGAGATGCCGTAAGCTTCGGGCCGGTGCTTGTTGTTAATGGAGAAGCGGTTGAAGTTAATGGGAGCGGAAGCGGTCTTAATCCAAGAACAGCAATCGGACAGAGAGAAGATGGTTCAATACTGCTTGTAGTAATAGATGGACGCCAGGTAAACAGTCTGGGAGCGTCATATTCAGATGTGATAGAGCTCATGCTTGAGTATGGTGCAGTTAATGCGGCTAATCTTGATGGTGGCTCATCATCACTTATGTATTACAATGGAGAATACATCAACAGTTGTGCATCAATGTATGGACCAAGAGATTTACCGACAACAATAATTGTTAAATAAATGTTTAAAAAGGGGCAGGCCGGAGGCTGAGAAAATAATGATTAAAAAGACAATAAAAATCCCGTTATTCTGGAAAATATATATAACAGTTGTCACTATAGTACTGATAGGATTTGTTGTACTGTGGAGCATCCTGTGGACAGCTTTAAAAAAGTATGAGCAGTCACGACCAGAGTATGCTATGGATAAGGTAACTGAACAGATACAATTACAGGACACAGGAGATTTCACAAAGTATGTACACACGGGAGAAAACGCTTATGAAGGCAGTGAAGCGTTAGATGAAGCTGTGAGAGAATATATTAAAAATGTATTATGTGAGGGAGAGTGGGCATACACTAAGAAATCTGGTGAGTACACTAATGATAATCCAGTATATCAGTTAAAGAAAGACGGGCAGAAAACAGATATAATAATATATCTTGAGAAAAACAGTAAAAATGAGTGGACAATTGCGGATGTGTCAGGACTTAGCTGTGAAGGAAAGACCTATGAGATAATAGTTCCGGAGAATTCAGAAGTGACAGTTGATGGCAATAAGCTAGGAAGTGAATATGTAACAGAAACTAAAGATGCAGAAGTACTAAGTAATGTTGCCAAACACATTAATATGCCTAAGACAACAACATATCATATAGAGAATGTATATAAAGAACATGAAATAAAAGCAACAGGTCCTGTGTATAACAATGAACTGGAGCTTATAAGCAGCACAGATAATGTATATGAATTTGGATTTGAAGCTAACGGCAAGCTGATAGAGGAACAGGAAAGCCGCATAAAAGAGATTACAGAAATTTACGGTAAATATGTAGTTAATTATGAAGGCTTTGCAAAGCTTTCACCATACATACTGCCTGGCTCATATGCATACTCATACCTGTCCAGAATATCAAAGACTAATATATGGTTAGAAGTAAGCAGGGAACCAGCATTCAGTGACATGAAAGTATATAATTACCAGTCATATACAAAAGATTGTTTTTCATGCGAAGTAAGTTTTGATTTACAAGTATCCTACAACAGTGGCAGTCTCAAAGATTACCCTACTCATATGGAGTATATATTCGTAAAAAGAAGCGGCAAGTGGTATATAGCGGATATGGTGATGTTGAAGTAGTATAGACAACGGTATTCCACCAGCTCGTCTGTATATGGCTTACGCTCTCATGGATTACTGCGCTTAGTGGGAGTAAATGCCGTCATCTGCAAAGGCTATTACTGTGAGGGAAAGCAAACGCGCTTCGCTTGAACGAGCTTTCACTCACAGACCTTATGCATATAACGGCATTAACTCCCACACAGCTCGTAATAAATCGAGCGTAAGTCATATACAGACAATCAGGTGGAAATATGTATTGTCTGATACATACTTCCACCTGATGTAATTATTAAGAATATTCTATTTACTCACTATCCTTCGGCAGCGACTGCATATACTGATGCATTGATTCTGCCACAATCTTGCTGTGTGCGACAGCTTCTACTACGGTTCTTGCACCGTTGACAACATCACCTGATGCAAATATACCCGGACGGCTTGTGTGACCAGTCTCGTCTGCGTCAAGAAGTCCTCTTGCAGTAGCCTTAAGACCTGTTGTTGTGTTGACAATACGGTTCTGAGGTCCCTGACTGATAGAGATGATAACACTGTCTGAGTGGTGAAGTGTATCAGTTCCTTCTACATCAGTGAAAGTTCCATCCTCATTCTCAATAATATCCCTGAATATAACACCGTCATCTTTAATCTCAACAGGGCGTTTGTTATATTCAAATGTGATTCCTTCAAGCTGTGCATAGCTGAATTCGTATTTGCTTGCAGCCACTTCCTTAGTGATAGAGAAACAGATGACATTGCGGGAGCCTTTTCTCTTGGCAGTTCTTGCAACGTCCATAGCGGCATTACCGGCACCGATAACAATAACAGTTTCACCAAGGTGGTAGCTGTCAGGATTGTTGAGGTAATTGATACCAAAGTGGACATTGCCAAATGTCTCTCCTTTAATGTGAAGAGAGTTAGGCTTCCATACACCTGTACCTATGAATATAGACTTGTAGCCATCACGGAACAAATCATCAATTCCGATTGCACCACCGATAGTGGTGTTAGGACGAATCTTGATACCCTTTAAGGCAAGATGTCTGTATTCAATGTCGTCAAGAACAGTCTTAGGAAGTCTGAATTCCGGAATACCGTATCTTAATACGCCGCCAATCTTGTCCTTTCCTTCAAATATAGTAACCTGATATCCGTATCTTGCAAGAATAATTGCAATAGTGATACCGGCAGGGCCAGAACCGATGATTGCGACTCTCATGCCGTTAGAAGGCTTAGGACCTTCGGTCATCTGGTTGGCATATGTACTTGAGATATAATTCTCAATAGTAGAAAAATGTACAGGAGCGCCCTTTCTTCCAAGTACACAGTGACCTTCACACTGGTTCTCATGATTGCAGATAAGACTGCACACGGTAGTAAGTGGGTTGTTCTCGAAAAGCATTTTACCAGCTTCGTTAAGCTTATTCTCTTTAAGTAAACGGATTGCCATAGGAATGTTAGTGTTAATAGGACATCCCTTCTGACACTGAGGCACTTTGCACTGTAAGCAGCGGTTGGCCTCGTCCATAACATGTAACGCCATAATATATCCCCCTTTAAAAAATGTTATGTAGTAGTAAGCTGCGTGTATATCAGGCTGTCCGGCACCTGTCTGTGGTGCTGGAACTCAGGTTTTCCTCGCTTAGCAGGAGTAAAAGCCGCTGTCTGCAGAGTTTATTACATCGCTCAAAAGCAAACGCGCTTCGCTTGAACGAGCTTTTGAGCAATGCACTTATGCAGACAGCGGCTTAACTCCTGCACAGCTCGTCAAAATTCATTCCAGCGCCATAGACAGGCGCCGGACAGCCTGATACACACGCGCAACTCAACTAACTAAATCATAGCATTTTTTAAGTGGAAATTAAAGGGGAAGTTTGACGAAAGCGTGGCTGAAAGGCAGGCTGTTTTATGGATTTTTTTGGCAAAATATAGTATGATATAATTTAATGAAATTGCATGCTGTCGGGGGCAGCAGGGAAGGAATTATTATGCCAGTTACAGAGTACTTAGAGCGCAATGCAAGAGAATATCCAGATGAAGTTGCATTGGTAGAACTCAATCCTGATGAAAAGGATACGAGAAGAACTACATGGAAGGAGTTCGGGCTTATTGAGCCTACAACTTACTCACCATACCGCAGAGAGATTACATGGAGTGTATTTAACGAGAAAGCGAACAGATTCGCCAACATGCTTATTGGCAGAGGAATCAAGAAGGGCGATAAGGTAGCTATTATTATGTATAACTGCCTTGAATGGCTTCCTATATATTTCGGAGTATTAAAGACAGGTGCGATAGCAGTGCCTTTCAACTTCAGATATGATTCAGACGAAATCTATTACTGCGCAGAGCTTGCAGAGGTAGATGTTATTGTATTTGGACCACAGTTTATAGGACGAATTGAGGTAAATGCTGAGAGATTATCAAAGGGCAGACTTCTTATCTATGTTGGAGATAATTGTCCAAGCTTTGCAGAAAGTTACCGTGAACTGGTTGCTGACTGTTCAAGCAAAGCACCTGATGTAACAATAACAGAAGATGATTACGGTGCAATATATTTCTCATCAGGAACAACAGGATTTCCTAAGGCTATTCTTCATAAGCACAGAAGCCTTACACAGGCTGCCGAGATGGAGCAGAAGCACCATGGAACGGGAAGATATGACACATTTTTATGTATTCCTCCACTTTACCATACAGGAGCCAAGTTCCACTGGATGGGAAGTCTTGTGGCAGGAAGCAAGGCTGTACTTCTTAAGGGAACTAAGCCTGAGACAATCCTTAAGGCTGTATCAGATGAAGAATGTACAATCGTGTGGCTGTTGGTGCCTTGGGCACAGGATATATTAGATGCACTCGACAGAGGAGACATCAAGTTATCAGATTACAGACTTGACCAGTGGAGACTTATGCATATAGGTGCACAGCCGGTTCCACCTTCACTTATCAAGAGATGGAAGGAGTATTTCCCTAAGCACCAGTACGATACCAACTACGGACTTTCAGAATCAACAGGTCCGGGCTGTGTACATCTTGGTGTGGAGAATATTAATAAGGTTGGTGCTATCGGAATTCCGGGTTACAGATGGGAATGTAAGATAGTTGATGAAGACGGTAATACAGTAAAACAGGGAGATGTCGGAGAACTCTGTGTTAAAGGACCGGGTGTCATGACATGTTATTACCGCAATGAGGAAGCTACTAAGGAAGTTCTTAAGGACGGCTGGTTATATACAGGTGATATGGCTATGCAGGACGAGGACGGTTTCTACTTCCTTGTAGACAGAAAGAAAGATGTTATCGTAAGCGGTGGAGAAAACATTTATCCGGTTCAGATAGAGGACTTCATCAGAAGATTTAACAAGGTTAAAGATGTAGCTGTTATCGGACTTCCAGATCATAGACTGGGCGAAAAGACAGCGGCTATCATAGAAGTTAAGGACGGAGTTACATGTACAAAGGAAGAGATTGAAGACTTCTGCATGGAGCTTCCAAGATACAAGCGTCCGAAAGAGATTATATTTGCAGATATTCCGCGTAATGCTACAGGAAAGATTGAGAAGCCGAAGCTTCGTAAGATGTACGGCGCAGACAGACTTGTAGAACAGGAAAATAAAGGCTGATAAGAATACATAGAATGGAGATTGTTATGAGAGAATTAATGCTGGGCAATAAGGCAGTTGCAAGAGGAATGTATGAAGCAGGCTGTAAGGTAATATCAAGTTATCCGGGAACACCAAGTACAGAGATAACAGAAGAAGCAGCGAAATATGATGAGATATACTGCGAGTGGGCGCCTAATGAAAAGGTTGCATTAGAGGCAGCACACGGAGCAACACTCGGTGGAGTAAGAGCAGCATGTGCAATGAAGCATGTTGGTTTAAATGTGGCAGCAGACCCATTATTTACAATATCATATCAGGGACTTAACGCAGGACTTGTAATCTGTGTAGCAGATGACCCGGGAATGCACTCATCACAGAACGAACAGGATTCAAGACATTATGCATATGCAGCCAAAGTACCTATGCTTGAGCCTGCAGATTCAGAAGAATCAAGACTTTTCGTTAAGGAAGCATATGAGATATCAGAGAAGTACAATACACCAGTATTTATCAAAATGTGTACAAGAGTTGCACATTCACAGAGTGTTGTATGTCCTGAAGAAAGAGTAGAGCCTGCACAGGTTCCTTATGTAAAAGACCCAACTAAGGTCATGATGACTAAGAATTCAAGAGATGCACATGTAAGAGTTGAGCAGAGAACACTTGACCTTATACAGTACGCAGAGACAAGTGGAATTAACAGAATTGAAGAGTGTGCAGAGGGAAGCCTTGTCAATGGAAAGAAGATAGGTGTAATCACATCTTCAACATCATATCAGTATACTAAAGAAGTATTTGGAGATAAGGTAAGCGTACTTAAGCTTGGTATGGTATATCCACTTCCAGAGAAGCTTATCAAGGATTTCGCACAGGGCAAGGACGAAATCTATGTAATAGAGGAGCTTGACCCAATTATTGAGAACCACTGCAAGCAGTTAGGAATACAGGTTCATGGTAAGGATACATTTCCAATATGTGGAGAATTCTCACAGAATCTTATTAAGAAATGTATGGGAATGGAAGAACCTGAATACACAACAATTGATGCACAGATTCCGGGCAGACCACCAGTTATGTGTGCCGGCTGTCCACACAGAGGAATATTCTACATTCTTCACAAGAAGAAGATTATGGTATACGGAGATATCGGATGTTATACATTGGGAGCAGTTGCACCACTTAATGCAATGGATCTTAATGTCTGCATGGGTGCGTCATGCTCAGGACTTCACGGCTTCAACAAGGCTATGGGAGAAGCTGGTGAGAGCAACAGCGTAGGTGTTATCGGAGATTCAACATTTATGCATTCAGGAATGACTGGAATTACAGATATATCTTACAACATGAGTAATTCAACAGTAATCATTCTTGATAACTCAATCACAGGTATGACAGGACATCAGCAGAATCCTACAACTGGTAAGAACTTAAGAGGAGAGCCGGCAGGTAAGGTTGACCTTGAAGCATTATGCAGGGCTTTAGGCTTTAACAGAGTAAGAGTTGTTGACCCATACGACCTCGCAGCCGTTGAGACAGCAGTAACAGAGGAGCTTGCAGCTAAAGAACCGTCTATAATTATAAGCAGAAGACCATGTGTAATGATTAAGGGAACTGTCCACAAGCCTGCAATAGCAATTAATCAGGACAAATGTAAAGGCTGTAAGGCATGTATGCAGATTGGCTGTCCTGCTATATCATTTAAGGATAAGAAAGCACATATTGACCCAACATTATGTATCGGATGTGAAGTGTGCAAGCAGATGTGCAGATTCGATGCAATAGGAATGTAAGATTAAACAGGTAACTGAAGGGAGATTCAATATGACAAAGAATATTATGATAGTTGGTGTTGGCGGACAGGGAACACTTCTTGCCAGCAAGATGTTAGGATATGTATTATTAAAGCAGGGATATGATGTTAAGGTTTCCGAGGTACACGGAATGAGCCAGAGAGGCGGTTCAGTTGTAACTTATGTAAGATACGGCGAGAAGGTATATTCACCGGTAATCGATAAAGGTGAGGCTGATGTTATCATCTCATTTGAGCAGTTAGAGGCTGCAAGATGGGTTGAATTCTTAAAGAAGGACGGAGTCATCATCACCAATACACAGAAGATGGAGCCAATGCCTGTAATTACAGGGGCAGCAGAGTATCCGGAAGGACTTATCGAGAAGCTTACAGCAGCAGGCGCCAAGGTTGATGCAAAGGATTTCCTTGCACTCGCTGAGGAGGCAGGTTCTTCTAAGGCTGTTAATATAGCACTTATGGGAAGATTCTCAACATACTTCCCTGACATAACAGACGAACAGTGGCAGGATGCCATAGAGAAAAATGTTCCTGCTAAATTCCTTGAGCTTAACAGGAAAGCATTTGAACTGGGAAGAAATGCTTAAGTAATACACAGGGGGAGAGCATTTGACGAGATTTACTATATGCGATGATGAGCCGGAGCATGGCAGATTAATAGGTAAATATATAAAGACTGAATATGCAAAGCATGTGCCAGAGACTGATATAGCAGAAGTTGTGGTATATCAGTCTCCACAAGAAATGCTTGAGGAAGCAGTAGAAGATACGGATATATACATACTTGATATTGAGTGTGGAACGGTGAATGGATTTGATATTGCAACGAGGATACATGAACGAAAGAAGGATGCAGGGATAGTATTCTGTACTTCACATGATAATTATGTGTATCAGGCATTTGGTTTCAGACCAATAGGGTTTATAAGAAAAAACAATATGAAAGATGATATTGTGCATACGATGTACAATATCATGAGTTATCTCGGAGAAAAAAAGAAGATACTTGTAATTGAAGATGGTGACATAATAAGGCTTTCGGATGTTGTAGCAGTAAATGTGATAAAACATAATCTTATATTCAAAGGCGAGAATGGTGAGAGAAAAATAAGAGCGAACTTAAGTAAGTATGAAGACAAACTAAAACCATTAGGATTTATTAAAATATCATCAGGAGAGATGGTTAATAAGGATTATGTAAAAGAAAGAAAAAGAGATAATCTTATTATGAAGGATGGTACAAGCTATCACATAAGCAGGAGCAGAGTCGATGAGATAAGGAGAATGTTTATATGATGCATATAATATTTGAAAATGTCATGAATCTGTTTCAGAGTGTGGTTGTGACAGTATTCCTTATGGTTAGTCTTGGGTGTAAGGATAAGTATAATAAGAAATGCACAGGCATAATCGGGATAGTGATTACATTCATATATCTTACAGTATCTAACCATATTGTATACTTTGAAAGTGTTGGAATATACATATATATGGTGTATTCTCTTATATTCAGTTTTGTAGTATTAGGCGGAACGATTATAGAGAAGATATTCTATAATATTATGATGATATGCTGTCTTGCTGGAAGTTCGTTATTAGGTGGCGGATTGGTATCACTTGTTGTAAAGAAAGATTTTCTTATTATCATTGAATATGGCACAGTTTACAGGTATGCAGGAGCTGTGCTTAATCAGTTATTATTAGTATTTTTCTTTATATTCCTTATAAAGATAAAGAAATTGTTAATAGCAAAAGATAATAAATATATGTTTATAATGTCAATGATACCGGCAATCTCAGTCATAGTATGTTGTTTTATGGTATATCGTTCAGATAATAGTTACGAGATGAATGTAATATACACATTTATTGCAATGGCAGGTATTATAATAATTAATGTTATAAGTGTATTCCTGCTTATTATGGAACAGAAGTTATATGAACAGAAAATGCGGCAGCAGGTTATGCTTAGTGCATATCAGCAGAAGGAAAAGGATATAGAATCAATACTTGATATGCAGAAGCAGAACAGTAAGCAGAGACATGATATTAAGAATGTTTTAATACTTATCAGAGAACTTATCAATGATGAACAGTATGCCAAAGCAACAGAAATGCTTGATAAATACAGTACGGGTCAGAAGAATGTTAATCTTGCAGAGATTATAAGTAATAATATTGTACTTAATTATCTGTTAAACAGAAAGATTAACGAGTGTCGCAATAATGGAATAGATATGGGGTGTTATGTACTGGGAGATATTACAGGTGTTGATGATATGGATCTGTATATACTTCTTGAGAATCTGTGTGATAATGCTATTGAGGCGGCAGCACAGAGCAATAATCCTACAATAAAGCTGCAGATATCGGAGGATAATGGGAATCTGTGTATATATATAGGCAATACAACACCAGGCAATGTATTAAAGAATAATCCAGACATGAATACAACCAAGAAAGATAAGGGTATGCATGGATTTGGAATTATGAATATCAGGGATATTATTGATAAATATAATGGAACTATCAACTATGAACAGCAGGGGGATAATTATCTGGTGTGCAGATGCATATTAAAAAAGATTTGTCAATAGTTTTTTGGAAGATAAAAATGTGCAGAATGTGCCATATATTACCGAATATGCCAAACTACTTTTTTAAAAAATTAAATCAGCTATAATCGATGTATAAAAGTGAAAGGAATTATGTATATGATTCATTCAGTTGCATTGATTATAGCTGATTTTTTTGTTTCTAAGGATGTGATTACAGAAGAAGAGAAAGAAGTGTGTGCATATGGCATGGAGTTAATAATATCATCTATATTGATATCTTTTGTGTTAAATATTATGGGCATGGCAATAAGAAAGGGAAAGTAATCTTCAGGCACAGACAACAGATGTAGGTGCATCAGTTACTGATAAGCCCTGTCATGGCAAAGGGGGATGCTTATGAGAAATGGAAAAAAGAAGAAAGTAATAATTAGTGCGGCATGCATAATTGTTGTGGGATTGCTGATAGCCGGAGTATATATGTACAGGCTGAGAAACCGGGAATATCCGGTAATAAAGAATATAAAGCTCAATGGAGAGAACTATGTAAGAGAGATATATCCTGAAGTAGAGATAAGATATCCAAAAGTAGTAGTGGATGAGGATAGTAAAGAGTATGTGGGAACATATAAGCTTGAAAATAGATGTGCTAATGCAAATGATAATGAGAAAATTAATAGAAGAAAAGTAAAAAGCTATTATTGTATTGATGGGTTGTATGAAGCTGATAATATACAGTCGCTTAAAATGAGAGTGGCAAATGCAGCAGGAGTAATAACAACAAATAGAAATATTAAAAGTGATAAAGCAAAGAAAGAACGGTATACCAGTACATGGATCGATATAGATATGGAGACCATGAGAAGAACAGAAGAAAATAAAGACGATGACATAGGACCGTGGATATGTTTTATAGCAAGTGTGCCTGGTAAAAGAATTGCAGGAGACTTTAGAACTATAGAACATAATGAAGAGAATGCCGTAGAAGTAGAAAATGTTAATAAATGTGTAATAGAGGCTAAGATAACATATACGGATGGAAAAGAAGAAACACAGTATCTTATAATGGAAACTGAAAGCAAATATATAGTCACGGCTGTTAATGTTTATAAGGTAAATATAAAATAGTACTATGTGATAAGGGGGGATTGTTATGGGTAAGAAAAAATGGCTGGTGGTTGTGGGAACGCTTGTGGTATTAGCAGCCGCCATAGGAATATATGCAAGTGTAAACAAGGTGAAAAATTCAGTATCGGAACCAGACTATTCATCAATTGGAAGCGGATATCAGCTTGATGATTCACAGAATTATTGGAGAGGGATTGGTTTCAGGGATTTTACAGCAACTGAAGATGGTTATTATTTTCTTACACAGAATATGCTCCATCTTTATTATTTTGATTATGCTACTAAGGAAGCTGTTATTGCATGTGCAAAGCCAGAATGTAAGCACAAGGATAATACATGTAATGCATATATGTGGAGTACTCCCTATATAGTGGATAATATATATTATCATAATGGATATCTGTATTATATGAAATATGAAAGTGGAATGTCGGTTCTTGTAAGAATGGATACAGCAGGCAATAACCGTGAGGATATAGCAAAGATTATGCCAAGCGGACAAGATGCATCAACCCACCTTGTATTTCATGGAGATTATGCATATGCATATTGTGAGTATACTCATTATACGCTGGATGAAGAATACACAGAGATAATTAAGAGAATATCCTTAAAGGATGGAAGCACGAATAATATATATGAAGTAAGCGGTAAGAATATTACTGTTGCCGATGTAAAGAGTTATGGAAACAGATTGTATTTTGCAGTTCAGGAACAGGTTGAAAAGAGAAGCTACAATTCTAAAACAAGGGGATTATATGCATATGACTATGATACAGAGAAGGTATCTCTTGTAAGTGATGAGGATATTTCAGATTATTGTATGATTGGAGATAAGAATATATTTGCTTACTATGTAGTGGGACAGGGATTATATTATTCAGATATTAATGAACAGACAACGCAATTGGTTATTAAAGCAGATAAAATCTATGATAGGTGTAATCTTTCATATGATGGTAATTATGTATACATGGATAATATATTATATCAGATTCGTACGAACAGCCGTGCAGATTTTGATAAAAGATGTATGGTATTAACAGCAGATGGAAGTAAGGTTAATGAAATTTCATGCCAAAATATAAGCACATTATATTACGGAGATTCAAGGTGTATGTTTGCATTGTCGGAGGATGGCAATGACCAGTACGCGTATATAGATAAGAAAGATATAGAGAATGCGGATAAATGGGTTAAATTCTATGCAAAATAATCAGACATGTACTAAAAGAAATTAAAGCTGGCAGGTTGGCAGTTGAAATGGGGGAATGATGCATGTCAGAGGTGAAAAGGGTATTTAATTATAAAAAGATAATTATGCTTGCTGTATTTATGTGCATTAATCTGTTTTTATTTATGTATATTAATGTTCCTAAGAGTGCAAATGGACAAAGTGAGCGGGAGATTAACAGATACAATAAATACATTGAGTCATATCATGATGAGATTGATTCCGTAATTAAGAATGCAGATTATCTGCAGAAATTTTCTATATTTAATAAAGGGAAAACATTTACATACAGCAATATTTTAAGAACAGCCAATGATTTCAGGCGTATCCAGAATGTTGAGGTTTCATATGATAACAGCCGTGCGGTTGAATCATTTGTTAATTATTATTATTCATACTACATAGCATTTTTCTTTGTGCTTATTATTGTATATGATTTGTTTAAGTACAGGGAAAATGGGGTGTGGCAGATTACATTCTGTACCAAGAACGGAAGAGACTATATAAGTGCAGCAAATATTGTAGTTGTCATAACGGCGGCTGTATTATCAGTTGTTGCGATGGCACTTTCAACATTTGTGTGTTCTCTGGTGTTATATGGAGGAATAGGTGAACTCGGAAATCCTATACAGAACATATACAGCTTTGGAAAATTTACATATCCGATAAGCAAGCTGCAATATGTAATTCTGCTTATTGCAGCAAACAGTCTGCTTATAGCAGCTCTGGGGCTGATAATATGGGCTGTATTCGTAATGTTCAGACAGCGTAATTATGCAGTTGTGTGTATTGCTGTATTTATTGGATTAGAAAGTTTTCTGTATAAGAATATTGAATATAATAGTATCCTAAATGGTCTGCATTACATTAATGTGGTCAGTGTACTGCATCTTAATGAGGTATTGCGTACATATATTAACTGGGGATTTAAAGAATATGTATTTCATGTTTCGTCTGTTGTAACATTTAGTATACTGGTTGTTTCAGCAATAGCAGCAATTACTGCATATGAAAAATGCGGTGTAATGCGCCCGTATGGAAAGGTCTCACTGTGGAGCAGAATTGCAGGTGCAGTAAACAGGATGTATCAGAGAATGTTGTCAAGGATGCCACAGCTTATGAAGGAAATACATAAGCTGGTATTTTCTGGTCATGGAGTATGGTATATAGCAGTTGTTTTATTTGTGGCTATATATTTTTCTGGCAATGGTTATATGACATATACAGATACAGAGATACTAAAGGATGAGATGTATCTTGAGCATGGTGGTAAAGATAAAGAATACATAAGGGAATATACTAATGAGAAGCTTACAGACCTGAAAAATGCAATGGCAGCATTGAATGAACTGATAGCTGAAAAGGATTCTGGAAATGTGTCTGATGACTGGGAAGACAGATATTATGACGCAAATGGAGAGTATCAGTATGCAAGAGTGCGTGCTGGATATGTTCAGGAATTTGCAGATAAACTGGAATATCTGGATGGAGTAAAGGAACAATATGGTGTTGATGCATGGCTGATATCAGAACGCGGATATGCAGAAATAATAGGAAGCAATTCTGTAGTCAGAGAGACAATTATATTAATTACACTTGTAGCAGTTATCATGCTTATGGCTCAGGAGAATATAGAAATTGAATATACTACTGGCGTTGAGTATATATTGAATAGTTCTGTTAATGGAAGGAAAAGCAGAAAAATCAAAAAGTATATATCATTAATTATTTTTGCACTTGTCTTATGTGCTGTTACATATGGAATAGAATATTACTGCATGTACCACAGATATGGTATGCCGTATATGCAGGCACCGTCACTCAGCCTTCAGGTTATATCTGACAAGCTTGGAAAAGGAATATATAGTCTGCCTGCTGTTAATAAGCTTGTTATATCTATGAGTGTAGGCGGTTTCATTGCATTTAAGACAGTAATATACATTTTATGTGTATGTATTGCTGCAAATGCAGGTCTGTTGATGTCATATCTGACAAAAGGTAAGATTAACAGAGCATTTAATATAGCTGTTATTGTAATGATGATTGTAGTTTTTGGGTACATAAGAATTAAGCTTTTATAATGACAAATTGTTGTAATATTTAAAACTTTTTTGATTAATGTTTCGTATATATAGATAACAAGGAAACATTGATTGAATGAGGAGGTATGGGGTATGAATAAAAGGCTTAAAAATATTACAATGATAGCGTTGAGTATATCAACAATATTATGTGGATGTACAACGGCTAAGGATGCAGACAATCATGTTACGCAGGAGCAGACAATTAATTACACATATAATCATGATTTATATGAAAAATCTGTGAGCAACAGTGCGGCATTTACTGATAACGGATTCATTTTTTTGACAAATGGAATTCTGTATTTTTATGATATGACTGATAATGAAGCAGTTCCGATGTGTCCGGATATGACATGCTCACATAAGGATAGTAAGTGCAAAGCATTTGCAGCAGATAAGATGGATTATGATCCATATGACTTAAATGGTGTATCAGTAAATTGTCTTGGCAATATGGTATGGTATAAGGATAATCATATTTATATGATAAAAAGGGATGAGTCCGGCGATTATCTTATGGAATATGATGAAAACTTTAATAATGAAAGTAAGGTAGCATGTCTTGCGTCAGACGGAAAGATTGTGGGAATAGCATCTGCGAATACTTCAACGGTGGCTGCCATGCATGAGAATTACCTGTATTATTATTCTGTACAGCCAACGAATGCACAGAATCTTGTTGAGGATGATTACAATACTAAGGTGAGCTGTAACAGAATTGCAATCAATGGTAATTCTAAAGTGGAAGAATTAGGCAGCTTTATATTTCCAATAGATTACGAATTGTTTAATATGGCATGCTGTAAGGTATGCGTCGGAGATAAGTGTGTATATTATATAGCCGGTGGAGATACAAGATATGGTTCAAAGAATACTCCGGTGCAGTACAGAATCTACAGATATGACATCTATAATGGAAAATTTGAGGAAAAGCTTAACATTAATACTGATAATGCAACAGACATACTTGGCAGCCAGACAGGCATAATAAGTAAAGTGACTTATATAACAGCGGATGATAATGATTCGTTATATATTGTTACAGACAATAAGCGGATTATTAAAGTATCAGTTGATGGAAAAACAGAGGAAATATATAACAATCCGGAAGCATTAGAAATATCATCACTAAGATATATTAATGGGGATATATATTTCTATGAGGCTTTACATAATGAAGGAAATATAAAGGCTGTAAATGCGGATAAACAGGTAGTGTGGACATGCAGTTTTGCTGGTGACGGATCAAGCGATGGAACATTTTCCGGCATAGAAATTAAAGGTATTGATAACAATAATATCTATGTAGGAATGCAGCGTAATAATGCAAAAGGCTGGAAAAATAATAATATCGAAATTTTTGATAATAAAGTTGAACCATATGTGAATACATATTCTGTCTACGCTATAGATTTATCTGATAAAGATATGCAGGGAAGTACTGCGAAAAAAATATATCAATGGAGTAAATAATAAAATGCCAGTCTTTCGTGAAAACGGTAAGGCTGGCATTATGTAAATTGAGAGGGAACAAGGGGGATGCGAATGGAATTAGTTAAGGTAATATCTTTAAAAAGAATTCTGACAGCAGTTCTCATAATTGTGCTTAATATAGCTTTATTCTGCATTATTAATAACGGACAGTATTCATACAAAATATATGATAATATGCTGAAAGAATATAACGGGGAATTAAATGAGGGAAATATAAGTGATTATCATGGATATATAAGACAATATGAATCAGATAATCCTGATATTACAGATAATGAACAGTATATAGAAGCTAAAACGCTCTTTTCTGAAAAAGTGGAATTTGTCAGAAATTATAAGATTAATATAGAGAATAAGCTGGCGAATATAGACAGATATAAAAATAATGCCATGTATGCACAATCAGGGGAAAGCAGACTGGAATTAATAAAGACACAGAATGATTTGCAGAAGGCATATGATTATGATGTCGATTATAGTAGTGATGTATGGCTGAGAAGTATAGCAGAATATAAATATATGGGATATTTTATCATTGTAATAATGCTTATATTTATCTATGGAATGCAGTCAGACTCGAAAAAATTGCAGTACATTATAAAAAGTGCTCCTAATGGCAGGATGATATTAGAACTGAAGCGTATAATCGTGCTGCTTATACTGTCTATTGCTGTAGTGCTATTATCGTATACAGCGATTACAATGACTTCATTATTTGTATATAATAACTGGAGTTCAATAAATGGAATGTCTGGGTCGGATTCAGAAATTTATCTTGTTTCTATGGGGATGAGCAGAGTGGGACTGGTTTTGACTGTTGCATTTAAGACAGTGGCAGTTACATTTGCAATGTCAGTATTTTTATATGCTTTAATTAATTTATTTGATAATAAGAATATAGGTTTATCATTTTCTGTAATAATAGTTGGAATAGAACTTCTGCTTGCTAAATTGATTTCAGCAAAAAGCATATTCAGAGGTATTAAATATATTAATATCAGTAATCTTGTAGATAATACAATATGGTTTAAATATGAGAACTGGGGTTACAAATATTTTATAAGTGATATACAGGAGAGTACAGTATGGGTAGGTTTGATAATAATATTATTATCAACGATGATGGCTTTCGCATGTAGTCTCAAAAAGACACAGCGTAAGGCAGGGGTTATCGAGAGGCTTCTTGGGAAAATCAGCCTGCAGTTTAACAGGATATTTTCAAATTTTCCTGTTTTTATGAAGGAATTGTGGAAAATTCTGATAAAACGGCGGATGCTGATAGTGTACTGCGTTATGATTGTTATAGTCAGCAGTTATACATTTGCATATAAGCTCAAGTATAATATGGTTGAAAGTACGGTGTATACATTTTGTCAGAATAATAGTGCCTTATCAGAAAGCGAATTATATAGTCTGGAGGAAGAACTTATACAGGAATATCAATTAATGCAGGCAGAGAAAGACAATAATGCACAGATGGTAATACTTAATCATGAAATTAATCTGGTTCATTATGTAAATGAAAAGCATGATGACGGCGTAAATGTTTCTCTTATAAATCAATATGCATATAATAAATTATTTGATGAAAGACAGCGTGATAATAAGGAACTATTGATGTGCATATGTCTTATAACAGCATGCCTGCTTAATGTAGGAGTAATTTCATTTGAAAAGGACGAGAATGTTCTTGCATTGGTAAGGACAGGAAGGAACAGAAAGAGGTGGATAATAAGGAAGCTGCTTATTAATGCAGTGGTTAATACAGTAATGTGTGCAGGTGTATATTGTTACTATTATCATAGTGTTACCAAGGTGTTAGATATTCAAAGGTATGATATATTAATTCAAAGCATTCAGGCATTTGCAGATTATCCTTTTAACATATCTGTAAGAGGTTACATAATTGTTAATGTAGTGACGGCTATATTAGGAATAAATATATTTGCATCAATTGCTACATATTTGTCGGCAAAAATTAATTACAGAGTGGGCGTGTTAGCGTGTCTGTCCATAAATGTTCTGTATTATATTTATAAAATAGGTGTTAATGTACTGCATTATTATACATTTCCGGGAATTGTAACATATATTGATTTTTATGGTGGAATATCGGTTTTACAAATATGCATAATAGTTGGAGTGGTGCTTGCCGGAGTGATTCTTAATTCGAAAGTTGTAAAACTTTTTTGATTAATGAAAGATTTGATATATGTTACAAAAAGTGACATAATAATCTTAATAAGATATCCGTGGGAATATCATATAGGGGGATTACATGAGAAGTGCAGCCTTGCCTTTAATATGAAAAGGCAGAAGATTTACCTGCAGGGATTTCCTACAAGTATTTCTTCTGCCTTGTCTTATAAATTATTATAGTTGAGTGTTTTATATTATGTTACCATATTAATCGGTATGCGGGCTGGTATTTTAGAATTACTTTTCATCACCGAATATTACATGTCTTACTGGTGTAAGTGCATATAAAAGTATCATTCCGATAATTCCGCAAACAATTATCTCGCCAGCGCCAACAGTAACGAAGAACATTGCAAACATGCCCTCTGAGCCATAAGCAAATTTAAGTACGAATGGCACGATGATTGTGTTAGCAACAATTGGTGGAACTGGGGCAAGCCACTTATGCTTTCTTAACAGGTATGTTCCGATTGCACCGATAAGTGTTGCAATACTTCCAAATACTACATCCCATACGATTGCACCACCAAGGATGTTAGCAATTATACATCCAACGAATAATCCTGGGATTGCTGCAGGTGCAAAGTAAGGAAGTATTGTAAGTGCCTCTGCGATTCGAAACTGGACTGGTCCAAAACTGATGTAGTTAAAGATTACTACAAGTACTACATAGATTGCTGCAATTACAGCGGCTTGTGTGATGAATTTCACACTCATTCCTTTTTTCTTCATATTCAATTATCTCATTTAGTTTTGTTTTGCGTGTGGAAGGTCTCGAACACACGATATGCTGTATATTAACACAGCCTGTGTAGTTTAGCAGATTATCATGAGATTGGCAAGTACAAATGTATATTATATGCGAATGTAAGCTGGATGTAAGTTTCGTGTTATATAATTGTGGTAAATAAAGAAGCACATTTTTAATAAGAGACATTGAAAAAGGAGGGCAAGATTTATGGATGATAAAAATGTTGTTAAGAAAAGGGTAACTCTTGCTATTGCATTTGCAGTATTTCTGCTTGCAGTCATTGTTATTATAGTGCTTATTAAACCAGTGATTTTCAAGGTTAAGGATAATAACAGGGCAGAGGTTTCGGAGCAGACACAGAAGGAGGCTGAAGAGTATCTTAAGGTATATTACCGTAGTCTTGTGATTGATAAGTGCGAAATGAGTGTAAAGGAGTATGAACCTGAAACAAATTCTGAATATATCAGTTATGTAAAGGCTGGAGATGAGGCGTATTCATATGCATCTTACGTATTCTATGGTACAATGGATACACCAGATGCGAAAGGAGACAGCGTCATAATCTATATGTCGGACAGTGTGAAGTCGCCATATTACTCAATTAATGGCAATGACAAGTGGAATATGTCAATTGTTCAGAATAAGCCAGACGGCGCAAAGACTTGGAATTATGCGTTTACAGAGAGGTAATGCTTAAGATTATAGGAATATATTTGTTGATTATTAATGTAGTAACATTTGCTTTGTATGGAATTGATAAGTGGAAAGCGATACACAACAAATGGCGCATAAGGGAGGCGACTCTTCTTATTACAGCGCTAATCGGCGGTTCGCTTGGAGCTTTTATTGCAATGCATGTGTTCAGGCATAAGACGCGGAAGTGGTATTTTAAATATACGGTTCCTGCGATGCTGGTTGTGCATGTGGTGGGGATGATTTTATTGGTGGTTAAATTGTAAGCAGGCTGTTATATGGGACAGCCTGCTTGATTTGTGTCTGGTGAATATGTGCGTTGTCAAACAAATGAACCATAAAATTTTTCGGGTTATAACCGCAAAACTTTTTAAATAGTCTATAAATTAAGGAGTGTAACCGCATTTTTACCAAGTATGGCATCGGTAGCTTTTTCTGAAAATCCACATTCTTTAATTAAATCTACTGCGTCTTTCTGGTCGTCCCACGGGCTGTCAGAGCCGAATAATATGTGGTCTGCACCGTGGATGTTGACCATTTTCTTGAATTTCTCTATTGGAAGGCTGGCATTATGATTGAGTTTCTTGATGCATGATGAGGTATCAAGATATACATTTTTCATGTAATCCTTTTCTAATATGGAAGAAACTTCGTTCCACTGTCCCCAGCCACCCATGTGTGCGAGTACGAGTTTTTCTGGTTTTACTTCCTGAATCATTGCTGTAAGTCTGTCTACGCTTGATTCATCGCAGCCCGGAAAACTCACATCGAAGCCAGCATGTATAAGTATTATAAGCCCGAGTGCTGATGCATATTCGATAAGTCTTAATGACTGCATATCATCTATATTGGTTTTCTGGAAAACAGGGTGGAGCTTGATTCCTTTGAAACCATTGTTGGAAAGCCAGTTCAATATTTCTCTGAAATTCTCACAAGCCGGATGTATTGCCCCAAATGAAATTAATCCGGTTGTCTTACTTGTTTCATTAGTCTTTAAAGCAAGTGTATTGATTGTGTCGCACTGATTAGGCTTGGTTGCCACAGGAAGCAGCACTGAGTAATCAATTCCTGCCTTCTTCATGGATTCCTTAAGTGAGTCCACTCTTCCGTCAAGATAGTTATGGATGCCGCCACTGTGGGCTAATGTACCAACAGCCCTGTCAGCGAGTTCATCTGGAAATGTATGTGTATGAAAATCTATTATCATAAAACCTCCTTTTGCAGGTGGAGCTGTCCACTGATATATATATGATGTCCATTCAGCTTCAGAGTATGCAAAATTGCCATAAACATATTGGCATTGCTTAATTATGTATATATTTGTGTCTGAAAATCAAGTGTTTTTTGATAGGATGTTCTAACTCCAAGGTGGAGGGTGGCAAATTGGACGTTAGAGTGGTGAGAAGGCAGGATGAAGTCCAAAAGGAGAGCGAGAGTATGGCGGATTGGACGCTGAAGTGGTGGGAAGGCAGTAAATAGGCAGGATGAAGTCCAAAAAGAGAGCGAGAGTATGGCGGATTGGACGCTGAAGTGGTGGGAAGGCAGCAAATAGGCACAATAAAGTCCAAAAGGTGTGCCACTGGAGTTTAGAGTTAGAATAAGTCAACAAGAATCTGCAAAAATCCTATTGACAAATAGGAAATTGAGAATATAATGATTTACATACCAAGATACTATGTTTATATGGAAATAGATTTTGCAAGGAGGTACATGAAGGTTGAAGAATAGAATTATTGACACAGATGTACTTATTATAGGTGGCGGAACGGCAGGGTGTTTTGCAGGTATTACGCTTGGAAAGAAGAAAGACCTTGATGTACTGATTGTTGAGAAGGCAAATATTGTACGAAGCGGCTGTCTTGCGGCAGGCGTTAATGCAATTAATGCTTATATCACTAAGGGCAGAGTCCCACAGGATTATGTTGATTATTGTAAGAAAGATGCAGATGGAATTGTAAGAGAGGATTTGCTTCTTTCAATGTCGGAAAGACTCAATCATGTCACTAAAGTAATGGAGGACTTAGGACTTGTAATCCTTAAAGATGAGAATGGAGATTATGTTGCGAGAGGAAACCGCAACATTAAGATAAATGGTGAGAATATCAAGCCGATACTGGCGGATGCAGTTAAGAAGCAGGACAATGTAGCGGTAATCAATCACCTGAATATAACAGATTTCATAGTAGAGAATAACGAGATTAAAGGTGCATACGGATTTGATGTCAATGATGCAGTGTTCTATGAGATAAATGCGAAGGCAGTTCTTGTGGCTACTGGTGGAGCGGCAGGCCTTTACAGACCTAACAATCCTGGATTTTCAAGACATAAAATGTGGTATCCACCGTTCAATACAGGAGCCGGATATGCAATGGGAATCAATGCGGGTGCGGAGATGACCACATTTGAAATGAGATTCATTGCTTTAAGATGTAAAGATACGATTGCTCCGACAGGAACTATTGCACAGGGCGTTCCGGCAAAGCAGCTTAATTCTAATGGTGAAGTGTACGAGAACAAATATGGTCTTACAACTTCACAGAGACTTTATGGAACAGTTACGGAAAACCGCGAGGGCAGAGGCCCTTGCTATCTTGGAACTAAGGGAATAAGCAGGGAGCAGGAGGAAGACCTTTACAAAGCATATCTTAACATGGCACCGAGCCAGACACTTAAGTGGCTTGAGGCAGCGGGCGGTCCTTCTGAGGAAAATGTTGAGATAGAAGGAACTGAGCCATACATAGTCGGAGGTCATACAGCGAGTGGTTACTGGGTTGATAACAACCGCGAGACTACAATTCACGGGCTTTTTGCAGCGGGTGATGTTGCAGGCGGATGTCCTCAGAAATATGTAACAGGAGCTCTGGCAGAGGGCGAGATTGCAGCACAGGCAATAGCTGAAAGGCTTGAAGGCTCAGGAAAGGGCTTCGTTGTAAATGAGGTGGCAGATTCAGAATTGTCTGAGAACGCATTTGCAAAGAAGAGCGAGTATGAGCGATTTCTTAATAATAAGCAGGGACTGGTTGATATCGAGCAGACTGAGGAAGCAATGCAGAAGATTATGGACCAGTACGCAGGCGGCATAAGCACTGATTATCAGTACAATGAAGCAAGACTTGAGCTTGCAGATGAGAAGATTAAATTCTTAGAGCAGAGCATTGATAATCTTGCGGCACAGGATGCAGACGACTTGCTTAGAATCTATGAGATAAGAGAAAGACTTACGGTGTGCAGAAGTGTTATAGCACATTTGAAAGCAAGAAAAGAAACCCGTTGGCACAGCTTTGCGGAGAATATGGATTATCCGGCTAAGAGTGATGACTGGTTAAAATATGTCAACTCCCGCAAGGAGAATGGCGAGATTAAGATAATCATAAGAGACCTTGTGAGAGGAGGCGACAGCTATGAGCATTCAGATAAATAAGTTAAAATGCGTTGGCTGCGGGAAGTGCGTTGAAGCCTGTCCTGGCAACCTTATCAAGAAAGATACTGATGGAAAAGCATTTATAAAGCATGTCAAGGACTGCTGGGGCTGCACATCATGTCTTAAAGAATGTCGTTTTGAGGCAATTAATTTCTTTCTGGGTGCTGATGTCGGCGGCAAGGGAAGCACTCTTTCGTTCAGACAGAATGGAAGCATCAATACATGGACGGTGACTTCGCCGGACGGAACAGTTAAGGCGCTTGAGGTCAACAGACAGGAATCTAATAAGTACTAAATAGGGAGGAATATCATGGGTAATTTATCACATTTGGACGCACTCGAAGCAGAGGCGATATACATTATAAGAGAAGTTGCAGCAGAATGCGAAAAGCCGGTAATGCTGTATTCTATAGGAAAGGACAGCTCAGTTATGCTTCATCTTGCAATGAAAGCTTTCTATCCTGAGAAACCGCCATTTCCATTTCTTCACATCGATACAACATGGAAGTTCAAGGAAATGATTAAGTTTAGAGATGAGACGGCCAAGAAGCTTGGAATTGAGATGCTTACTTACACTAACGAAGAGGGTGTTAAGCAGGGAATTAATCCATTTGACCACGGTTCAGCTTACACTGATATCATGAAGACTCAGGCTCTTAAACAGGCACTTAACAAATACGGCTTCACAGCAGCATTTGGCGGTGGACGAAGAGATGAGGAGAAATCAAGAGCTAAGGAGAGAATTTTCTCTTTCAGAAATACAGCACAGGCATGGGATCCTAAGAACCAGCGTCCGGAAATGTGGAAGCTTTACAACACTAAGATTCACAAGGGCGAGAGCATGAGAGTTTTTCCTATCTCTAACTGGACTGAGAAGGATATCTGGCAGTACATCCAGAGAGAAAAGATTGATATTGTACCTCTTTATTTTGCAGCAGAAAGACCTGTTGTATACCGTGATGGCAATATCATCATGGTTGATGATGACAGAATGAGACTTCTTCCGGGCGAAAAGCCACAGATGAAGAAGGTAAGATTCAGAACTCTTGGCTGTTATCCACTTACAGGCGGTGTTGAGTCAGACGCAGAAACTCTTGACGAGATTATCGAAGAGACTTTAAGTGCGGTTGAATCAGAGAGAACAAGCCGTGTTATCGACCATGAGGAAGCAGGAAGCATGGAAAGAAGAAAGAAAGAGGGGTACTTCTAGAATGAAAGGTTTACTTAAATTTATTACATGCGGTAGTGTTGATGATGGAAAATCTACACTTATCGGACACATTTTATATGATTCAAAGTTATTGTATGCAGATCAGGAGAAGGCGTTAGAGCTTGATTCCAAGGTCGGAAGCCGTGAAGGTAAGATTGATTATTCACTTCTTCTTGATGGTCTTATGGCTGAGAGAGAGCAGGGAATTACTATTGATGTTGCTTACAGATATTTTACAACTGACAACAGAAGCTTTATCGTTGCTGATACTCCGGGACATGAGGAGTACACAAGAAACATGGCGGTTGGTGCTTCATTTGCAGACCTTGCAGTAATTCTTGTAGATGCAAAGCAGGGCGTGCTTATCCAGACTAAGAGACACGCAAGAATCTGCGCACTCATGGGAATTAAGCATTTTGTATTTGCAGTTAATAAGATGGATCTTGTTGGTTACAGTGAGGAGCGTTTCAACGAGATAAATGCACAGATAACAGAGCTTACAAAGGAGCTTTCACTTGCAGATGTAGTTGTTATCCCTGTTTCAGCAACTGAGGGTGACAATGTAACAACTAAGTCTGGAAATATTCCTTGGTATAAGGGTCAGGCACTTCTTCCTTATCTTGAGCAGGTTGATGTTGATGATACTGAGGAAGAAAAGGGCTTCTACATGCCTGTTCAGAGAGTATGCCGTCCAAATCATGAATTCCGTGGTTTCCAGGGACAGATTGAGGCAGGAAGCGTATCTGTTGGTGACGAGATTATCACTCTTCCAACTAAGGAGCATGTTCATGTAAAGAGTATCCATGTCGGTGACAAGGAAGCCCAGACTGCTTCTATTGGACAGCCTGTAACTATCCAGTTAGACCGTGAGGTTGATGTTTCAAGAGGTTCTGTTCTTGCAGCAGGCGCTGACTTAAAGCTTGCAACTGAGATTACAGCTACTATTCTTTGGATGGATGATGATGTTCTTACTAATAACAAGAACTTTTTTGTAAAGCTTGGAACAAGACTTATTCCGGGCGTTGTTACTGAGATTGTCAATACTATTGATGTTAATACAGGTGAGGAGAAGCCAGCAGCTCTCCTTAAGAAAAATGAAATCGCAGTATGCAAGATTTCTCTTGCTGATGTAATTGTTGTTGATGAATTTGACCTTCACAAGACTATGGGCGAGCTTATCCTCATAGACCGTGTTACTAATATGACTAGTGCCTGCGGCGTTGTCCGTGAAGTTAATGAGGCAGCAAATGATGTTAAGGAAGTTGATGCAGCTTTCAGAGCTGAGCTTAACAACCAGAAGCCTGTTGTTGTAGAGACAGTTCTTTCAGATAAGATTAATGTTGATTTCTTAAAGAAGGTTGAGAAGGAGCTTCTTCTTGACAGCAAGCATGTATATCTGTATGTTCCGGCAGAAGGCGAGGATTATACAAATGTTGTGACTCACCTTGTAAATGCAGGTATTGTTGTTATTCTTGCACTTAGTAAGGCAGCTGATATTAAGATTGACGGCGCAGAAGTGCTTGCAGGCTGGGAGTCTGAGGTTGACGCTACTACTGTGGATGTGGCTGAGTTTATTAAGAAGAATGCGTAAGCTGGGGTTCTTTCCCGCTGCGTGGGGTTACTTCAGGGGTGGAAGTGTTGGCAGACGTGCGGTAAAGGGCGCTTCGCTGCTTTACCTTGGGTTTGGCAAAGCTTGCTTCGCTGCTTTGCTTGGTTTTGGAATATATTTTGTAGGAGTTAGGCTATAATTATGAATACACATTTTTTTAAAAAGTTAATATGTTTAGGTATGATTTTCAGCCTGACTTTTATTGGACTTTCTGGCTGTGGGCAGAAGAAGACGGAACTTGTTAATGTTTCCTATGATGCTACCAGAGAGTTTTATAAGGAGTATAACAGGCTTTTTGAGGATTACTGGTATGGCAGGGCTGGCGAGAAGGTTGAGGTTATCCAGTCTCATGGCGGTTCTGGAAAGCAGGCGCTAGAGGTCGCTAACGGTCTTGGTGCTGATGTTGTCACGCTTGCTCTTGAGGGAGATGTTAATGTTATAAGGGACGAAGGGCTGATTGATGACGGATATATCAATGATTATTCTGATGACAGCTCGCCTTACACTTCTACGATTGTCTTTCTTGTAAGAAAGGGCAATCCTAAGAATATTAAGGACTGGGATGACCTTCTTAATGACGGGGTTAAGGTTATTACCCCTAATCCTAAGACTTCCGGAGGAGCCAGATGGAATTTTCTTGCAGCATGGTATTATTTTAAGAAGCAGGGACAGACTGAGGAACAGGTTCAGGCAAGTGTTACCAAGCTTTACAAGAATGTGGCAGTGCTTGATTCAGGTGCAAGAGGCTCTTCTACAACATTTGCAGAGAACGGACAGGGGGATGTTCTGATTGCATGGGAAAATGAAGCATTTTTCGCATTACAGGAATATCCGGGCGAGTATGAGATTGTCGTTCCGTCCGCATCTGTATTGTGCCAGCCGACGGTTGCGAAGGTTGACGAGGTCACACAGATGAATGGAACAGAAGGGTTGGCAGACGCCTATCTTTCTTTCCTGTACACCGATGACGCACAGAGGCTTGAGGCACAGAATTTCTACCGTCCTGTAAATAAGGATATCCAGAAGGAATACGAGGCTTCCAGTGATTCAAGAAATATCAAGGAAATCCCTTCCGACGGCAAATGGATTGTCAAGAACATTGACATGGCGGATATCGGGTATTTTGGCGGCTGGGAAGCGGCTACTCAGAAGTTTTTCTCTGATGGTGGAATATTTGATAAGATATATGATTAATTGAGATGTGAGGTCACACTTAACCAGCTTTTGGCTGGCTGGGTGTGGCCTTTTTTGTATCAATCCTCCGTCAACAGCCTCTTATAAGTACAGTCGATGCCAAGCGCGCCGAGCGGAGCAGTCACTATTATTGCAAGCACAGCTACAGAAAGCACTATCTGACCGCAGGCAAGTCCGGCGGCTAAAGGAACAGAGCCGATGGCTGCCTGGACGGTTGCTTTAGGAAGATATGCAATGACGCAGAAAATGCGTTCCTTCCATGTAAGGTTTGTTTTTATGGTGCAGAAAAGAACTCCGGCTGCCCTGAAAACAAGAGCAGCGAGAATCATGAGCAAGGCTGGAAGTCCGGCTTTAAGTGTGTATCGGATATCGACAGCCGCGCCGACAAGCACGAACAATATTACTTCAGCAGCGAACCACAGCTTGCCAAACTTTTCGGACAAACGGGATGATACGGCAGGAACACATTTGAACTTAAGAGTACATGCCATAGCGACAACGGCAAGAAGTCCGGAAACAGACACTTTACCTTCAAGCCAGCCCTCAATTGCGATAAGAAGGAAAGAAAAGCCAAGCACGATAATAACCTTCATGCTGTTTCTTACAGTATGCTTGCGGGCGTATGATGTTTCAAAGAACAGGTACAATCCCAAGCCGGTCACTATACCAAGAATTATGCCGAGTATAATAGACACAGGGATGTTTATGAAATCCATGACATTTGCCTTGCCGCCCTGTGCCACATTTAAAAATGTTGTGAATAACACTATGACAAATATGTCGTCGCATGAAGCACCAGACAATATCATCTGCGGAATTGCCTTGTCAGTTCCGTAGCGTTTCTCAATCAGCATTACCATCCGGGGAACGACAACCGCAGGAGAAACAGCGGCGAGAACTGCGCCCATTACTGCAGCTTCGGCGTGGTTAATTCCAAGAATTACAGGGGCAAGCAGAATATAACCGATGATTTCGCAGGAAGCCGGAACGAAGGACAGAAGAATTGCACTTCGTCCGGCTTTTTTCAGGTCTTTTAAGTCAAGCGACAGACCGGCTTTGATAAGAATAATGATAAGAGCCATTTTTCGCAGATCAGCCGATATTGAAAGGATTGATGGATCAAGAAAATCAAGGACATATGGTCCGAGGACAATACCGGTAAGAAGCATTCCGATGATTCTCGGAAGTTTCAGCTTCTGGCAGATTGCGCCCATGACGAGCCCAACCAGAAAGATAAGTGATAAAGATGTCAGCATAATAAGCCTCCTTAAAAATGTAGTAAATGATGCAAATGCAAAAAGAATAGTACATTAGATTATTCCTTCTTAATTGCATTATACAGATTAACAATCTCGCCATCTTTCTTGGAATTCAAGAACACAGTCTGGTCAGCAGTTTTTATCATAAGTACAGGAGACACATCATTAAAAATGTAGAGAGTACATTTGCCATAAGTATTTCCTTTGAATTTGCCGACAAGGTAACTGTCGGTTGCGCCGCCGTTATATCTGAAAAAATGGTCATCAGGTAGTGAATCCATCAGAGTAATTTCGGTAATGTCGTCAATGTTAATTCTGCTTGTGTAACCGCATGAAGATACATTTACAGTGCTATCAGTAGTCCTGATGTCGATAGTAACATGAATGTATGGAATTAATACAATAGTTGTCCATATTAGTAATCCAAGAGTAACAGCCGTTATGCTTCCGGTGAATATCTTAGCACCTGTGCGGGCGTAGTTAAGCGAGTAGTTGGTCGAACACAGCCTGTCGGGTACGAAAAGGTGCGGGTCATTAGGATTGTAGTAAAATCCAGTCTTCCAGTAGTCATCATCATCAACAAATACCGGCTGTGTGTCAGCCTTAAGCATTTCGTTCTTTCTGTTGCGTGCAAGAATAAGAATGACAGTGAGCGTGCAGCCGCTTAACAACTGCAGAATAATGTACATCCAGAAACTTAAGTCTCCAACAGTATCCTGAATAATACACATTAACACAAATGTTATCCATGCCACAAAGTTAAGAAGTGACATTACAAGCATTGCTGAAGCAATGTATTTCTTCATAGTCAGATTAACAATGTTGTTAATGTCCGAATTAAGGCTGTATGCCTGATTCTGTCGTCTGTTCATATAAATATGGAACACAAGCCCGAATACAGAAACTATGACAGTACATATTGCAAATACAATAATCATTGAAAAATATGCTCTGTCCGTCCATGAATAGAATGGAATCAGAGCCAGCAGTTCTGCGGCAATTATGATGATGTGGTATCTAAAGCTGATTGGAGTTGCATCTGCATTTGCACAAGCACGCGTATCAATAAAGACCTTCTGTTTCTGGGATTCAACAAACCAGCCATTCTGTATCTTTAACAGATACATTTTCCGATGCGCTGAAAGCTGGATATACATAATTCCCAAAACGAACACGAAAATCCAGATTGTATACATAATAACGAAAATGATTATGTTCACAAAATTAAGAAAGCATATGGCTATTGAGAGTACTGCATTGATATTCTGAAAATATTTCATGCTTTTCTTAAAGCGTGTCATAAGTCGGGTGACATCGTCATCGTTAACATGGTCGCCTGGAATGTGGACTCCGATAAGCATTCCATTGTTGTATCGGTAATTGGATTCATATGCAAATCTCATGATCAGGACTGTGAACATGTTGCATACGAAGAATAGCATAAACATTGCGATTTTCATAAGGAAACCTCCTTGTATAGTGGGACTGTGTGTGTTAATGCATGTGTGAATACGGGCATATTACATTGTGCAGGGATTCATCTTGGAATAAATGTTTTCGCACATTTTTAAGAATTCTTCTTTATCCATTCCAGTAATGCTTGCTTCTGCTGACAGCAGCTCAAGTTCTGATTCAAGCTTTTCCCTGAATTCAATATCCATATTAATATTCTCGGCGACAAATGCACCAAGCCTTCTGTCGGTTTTAATAAAACCTTCAGCTTTAAGAATCTGGTAGGTTTTATTGACTGTCATTGTATTGACTCCTGCGTCAGAAGCAAGCTGTCTGACGGTCGGCAGTTTCTCACCAGCCTTAAGTTCTCCCTTGCCTATTCCTTTAACAATCTGATTTCTTAACTGTACATATATGGGGGTGTCGCTCGCAAAATCAAGTTCTATAACCATATCGGGCTCCTTTCTTCTTGCTAAAAATGTGTTGCTTTTAGTGTATTTGTCGTGTCTGTATTACGAATTGTAATACAAGCATAACAGAAAGTCAAGAAAGGAAGCCAAAGCATTGTGGATTGGACGTTAGAGCGGAGGGAAGGCGGTAGAAAGTCCAAAAGAGAAGCCAAGGCGCGGCGGATTGGACGTTAGAGAGGAGGGAAGGCATTAGAAAGTCCAAAAGAGAAGCCAAAGTGTGGTGGATTGGACGTTGGAGTGGAGAGAAGGCGGTAGAAAGTCCAAAAGAGAAGCCAAGGCGCGGCGGATTGGACGTTAAAGTGGAGAGAGGGCAGTAGGAAGTCCAAAAAGACAGAAACCTCAAAATTTCTATTGACATACAAACCTAGTAGGTATATAATCTGCAACATAGTAACATATAAACTTAGTAGGAATTAAGAAGGAGGAATTGATTATGAAACATTTATCTAAGACATCAGGTACACAGGAAAGCTGTTGCTGCTGTTGTATGTTTTCAGAAGAAAGAATGACTTTGATTCTTCCTTTGGAAATAACCGGTTATTGCAGTTAACTGTAACGCCGTGGAAGATGATAAGCCACTCTTGAATTATTACTAATTAATCAGACTACGAATTTCAGGAGGAACTTATTATGAGATTTAACAACAATGAGAAAAAAAGAACCAGAAAATCAGCATTAACAAAGGCAGTTGCAACTGCACTTACAGTTGTGACGATAGCAGGAACGCTTACAAGTCTTACAGGCTGCGGCATTGGTAAAGCAGCAGATGATGTTGATTATTCAAAGCCAGTTGAGATAACCAATGTTTCATATGATCCGACAAGAGAATTGTATGCATCATATAATAAGCTTTTTGCAAAGCACTGGAAAGAGCTTCATGGACAGGATGTAAGCGTAGTCCAGTCACATGGCGGTTCGGGAAAGCAGGCGCTTGAGGTAGCTAACGGACTTGAGGCAGATGTGGTAACACTTGCACTTGAGGGGGATGTAGATACCATTAAAGATGCAGGGCTTATAGAAGATGGTTATACAAGTGAGTTTGACTTAGACAGTTCACCATATACATCATCAATCGTGTTTCTTGTAAGAAAGGGCAATCCTAAGAACATTCAGGACTGGAACGACCTGTTAAAAGACGGAGTCGGAGTTATAACACCTAATCCTAAGACATCAGGCGGTGCAAGATGGAATTATCTTGCAGCATGGTATTACTTTGAGAAGCAGGGACAGTCAGAGACGCAGATAGAGGAAAGCATTAAGAAGCTTTATAAAAATGTGCTGGTGCTTGATTCAGGAGCAAGAGGTGCAACGACAACATTTACAGAAAATGGACAGGGCGATGTGCTTATAGCATGGGAAAATGAAGCATTTCTTGCACTTAAAGAAGGTCCTGACAAGTACGACATAGTAGTTCCATCTGTGTCAATTCTGTGCCAGCCGACAGTAGCGGTTGTAGACGAGGTGGTTGACGAGAGAGGAACAAGAGGTGTTGCGACAGAGTACCTTTCATATCTGTATTCAGATGAGGCACAGGAATTAGAGGCACAGAACTATTACAGACCATCTAATAAAACAATCCTTGAAAAATATGCCACAGAATCGAAGGGCAACACAATCACAGAACTTTCGGCTGATGGAAAGTGGATAGTAACCAATGTAGAACTTACGGACATAGCACATTTTGGAGGTTGGAATGAAGCTACAAAGAAGCACTTCAAGGATGGCGGAGTGTTCGACAAGATATATGAGAAGAAGTGATTAAGGAAAGGGGAAACGGCAGAATGAAAGAGAAGAAAAGAAAGAAAAAAAGAGTAATACCGGGCTTTGGTCTTTCATTTGGAATAACAATTGCAATGTTAGGATTCATTGTTGTTATCCCTTTATGTACACTTGTGATATTCTCGGCAAAGCTGTCGTTTACTGAATTCATAACGACAGTTACAAGGCCGAGGGTGCTTTCAAGCTATAGAGTAAGTCTTGAGACAGCGTTAATCGCGGCACTTATAGATGCAGTTATGGGAATAATTCTTGCATGGGTTCTTGTAAGATACAACTTTCCTGGTAAGCAGATTATGAATGGAATAATTGAACTTCCATTTGCACTGCCGACAGCTGTTGCGGGTATAGCACTTACACATCTGACAACAACTAATGGCTGGCTTGGAGCATTTTTTGGCAAATTTGGAATCCGGATTGCATATACAAGGCTGGGAATTATATTTGCACTCATATTCGTTGGAATACCATTCGTAGTGAGGGCTGTCCAGCCGGTGCTGGAAAAGGTGGATATCCAGTACGAGGAGGCAGCCAACATGCTTGGAGCAACCAACAGGCAGACAGTATTCAGGGTAATTCTTCCAGAGATACTTCCGGCACTTATCGGCGGATTCACAATGTCGTTCGCAAGAGGACTTGGCGAATACGGAAGCGTCGTATTCATAGCAGGAAATACACCGTATGAGACAGAGATAGCACCGCTTATGATTATGTCAAAATTACAGGAATATGACTACGCAAGTGCAACATCAATAGCGCTTGTAATGCTTTTCATCGCATTTATTATTCTCTTTATAAATGCAGTGTTACAGAGCAGGACATCAAAGATTGTAAGTGGAATTTCATAGAAAGGGGTTAGTGTATGAACATCAGAAAAGATTCAGGTCCGTTAAAATGGATTCTGATAGGTATAAGTGTGTTGTTTTTATTTGTGATGCTTATTCTGCCCCTCAGCTATGTAATGTATACAGCATTTTCTAAGGGCATAAAGGTGTTTCTGGCGGCAGTTACCGACAAATACGCGCTTCATTCAATTAAGCTGACAATAGAAGTTTCGCTTATTGCGGTTGTGTGCAACACTTTTTTTGGAATATTTGCTTCATGGCTTATTACGAAATTCCAGTTTAAGGGCAAGAAGATTATATCTACTTTAATAGATTTACCACTCACTGTTTCGCCGATTATAGCAGGTCTTATATATGTGCTTACATTCGGTAGACAGAGTTTTATATATCCATATCTTAAGGCTATGGGAGTAAGAATTATATTCGCAGTTCCGGGTATCGTGCTTGCGACTATATTTGTAACTTTTCCATTCATATCAAGGGAACTGATACCGGTCCTTACCTCGCAGGGAACTGACGAGGAGGAGGCTGCAGCACTTATGGGTGCCAATGGCTGGACTATATTCTGGAAGGTTACATTTCCGCATATCAAATGGCCCCTTCTCTACGGTATTGTACTGTGTACAGCGAGAGCAATGGGCGAGTTCGGCGCAGTATCCGTTCTTTCAGGACATTTGCGCGGAAGAACTAACACGATGCCGCTGTATATAGAGCTTCTGTATCAGGGATATGATTTTACGGGAGCATTTGCAGTATCAGCAATTCTTGTGCTGATGGCGGTTATTATACTGGTGCTTCGAAGTGTGCTTGAATACAAGGGGCAGCAGGCAGTTAAAGCAGAGAAAGAGCAGCAGGAAGGATAGAAACGCACTACAACAGAAAGGCGGAACAGATTATGGCAGATTTACAGCAGGATACAGAAAAATATGTAGAGCTTCGTAATATCAATAAGACATATGGCACATTTAAAGCCTCGAATAATATTAATCTTGGAATTGGGAAGGGTAAGCTTATTGCGCTGCTTGGACCTAGTGGAAGCGGCAAAACTACCATCTTAAGAATGATAGCAGGCCTTGAGACTGCGGATTCAGGTGATATTATTATTGATGGCAAGGTTGTTAATGATGTGCCGGCAAGTAAGCGTGGAATAGGTTTTGTTTTCCAGAACTACGCACTTTTCAGATATATGACAGTGTATGATAACATTGCATTTGGATTAAAGGTCAATAAATGGAAAAAATCGGACATTAAGAAACGTGTTGATGAGCTTATTGAGCTTGTCGGACTTTCAGGCATGGCGAAAAGATACCCTAGCCAGTTATCAGGTGGACAGAGACAGAGAGTAGCATTTGCAAGGGCATTAGCACCTAATCCGGAGCTTCTGCTTCTTGATGAACCATTTGCGGCAATTGATGCGAAGGTAAGACAGGAATTAAGAAGCTGGCTTCGTGACATGATTACCAAGGTTGGAATCACAAGTATATTTGTTACACATGACCAGGATGAGGCAATTGAGGTTGCTGATGAAATTATTGTCACTAACAAGGGACATATAGAGCAGATTGGAACGCCAAGACAGATATACAGAGAGCCTGAGACAGCATTTATGGCGGAATTCATGGGACATCCGGTGCATGTTGACCAGATTAATAAGATTAAAGGTTTTAACCAGCTTGATGATTCTGTTAAGGCGGTATTAAGACCAGAGAACGTCAACATTACAAAACTTGATGAAAAGGTTGATTCAGCCGCTTCTGTTGAGAAGGGCGTTGTTGTAGGCAAGCTTTTCATGGGTAAGGAAGTCGAGATAACTGTCAATGTCAACGGCATAGATGTTGTCGGAACAAGAAATGTAGAGGAAGCCCCGATAAAGAAGGGCGAGGAAGTAAATGTATTTATTCACAGGGCATTTACTTACGGCGCAGACGGAATTGTCAACATTGTTGAAAATGCAAATAAGTTCGAAGACTGGATGGTTATCTAAAATACTTAACAAAATTAAATATAATTGATTTGATATGTTTAAAATACATGAGATACACCTGGTTTTATTAACAAATTTAAGAAAAATTAACAAATTTTTAATTTTGTTATTGACAAATTACTCGCAAAGGAATATTTTAATGTACAAATCAACAGTCAAATGCGAAGAACAGGAAATGACTTCTTCATATCACCGCTCACAGAAAGCCGTCAGTTGATGAGAGACGGCAGCAAGGAATGATTAAGCCCTCACCTGCGAGCAGTTCTGGTGAAAGACAGGCAGATGTCTAGTAGTTGGAACCGGTACCCATCGTTAAAAGGGCATGCCATAAGAGTTGAATATACCGAGTGGCAGTAGAGTGGTCGGAGTATCCGGCAAGCAAAGTGGTAACGCGGAAGTAGAAATATTATACCTTCGTCTTTGCACATAATCCAGTAATGGATTAGTGCATCGACGAAGGTTTTTTTTTATTCGAGCAGCGATGAGAATGGAGCAACACAATTTGCGAGAGAATCATAGCACCGCTTCCACTGCGTTTGACTGGTGAAATATATTTTTATAGGAGAGTGACATTATGAACACATTAGTAATCGTGCTTATCGCGGCAGTTGTACTTTTTGGTGCATACATGGTTTATGGTCGTTGGTTAGCAAAGAAATGGGGTATCGACCCTAAGGCAGAAACACCAGCCGTTAAATATAACGACGGTAAGGATTTCGTTCCAACTAATGGCTGGACAGTTTTCAGTCATCAGTTCTCATCAATCGCAGGAGCAGGTCCTGTAACAGGTGCTATTCAGGCAGCAGCATTTGGATGGTTACCAGTTTTACTCTGGATCCTCATCGGTGGTGTATTCTTCGGAGCAGTTACAGACTTTGGTGCGCTTTATGCTTCAGTTAAAAATGAAGGTAAGTCAATGGGTATGATCATTGAGAAGTACATCGGTAAGTTTGGTCGTAAGATTTTCTTACTTTTCTGCTGGTTATTCACACTTATCGTTATCGCAGCATTTGCAGATATGGTTGCAGGTACATTCAATGCTTACACAGTAAATGCTGAAGGTGCTACAGTTTTATCAGCAGCAGCTAAGACAAATGGTTCAGCCGGTATGGTATCTATCATGTTTATGGTATTTGCCGTAGTATTCGGTCTTATCCAGAAGAAGTTAAATCTTTCAGGCTGGAAAGAAGCAGTACTTGGTATTGTGTTTATTATCGCAGCATTCGTTGTTGGTATGTTCTTCCCACTTGAGTTCAGCAAAGATGTATGGAGCTATATCACATTTGTATATATCTTCTTCGCTGCAGTTATGCCAATGTGGTTAATGAAGCAGCCTCGTGACTATATGACAACATTCATGTTCATCTGCATGATTGTAGGTGCAGCAGTTGGTCTTGTAGTTGCACATCCTTCAATGAATCTTCCTGTATATACAGGATTCAATAATGCAAAGCTTGGAACAATGTTCCCAATTCTTTTCGTAACTGTTGCATGTGGTGCTGTTTCTGGTTTCCACAGCCTTGTATCTTCTGGTACATCTTCTAAGACAGTTGAAAACGAGAAGGATATGCTTAAGGTTGGTTACGGTGCAATGGTACTTGAGAGTTTACTTGCAGTACTTGCTCTTTGTGTTGCTGGTGCAGCTGCTACTAACGGAGCACTTCCAGCTAAGACACCATTCGCTATCTTCAGTAGCGGTGTAGCAGGATTCTTTGAAATGTTTGGTGTTCCAGTACATTTTGCAACAGTATTCATGACAATGTGTGTATCTGCTCTCGCTCTTACATCACTTGATGCAGTTGCCCGTATCGGTCGTATGAGTTTCCAGGAACTCTTCAGCGTAGATGATATGGAACATGCAGAAGGATGGAGAAAGTTATTCTGCAATACATACTTCTCAACAATCGTAACATTAGTATGTGGATTCATCCTTACTAAGATTGGATATGCAAATATCTGGCCATTATTTGGTTCAGCTAACCAGTTATTAAGCGCTCTTGTAATTCTTACACTCTGCGTATTCTTAAAGGTTACAGGACGAAGCAACAAAATGCTTTTCCCTCCTCTTATCATCATGCTTTGTGTAACATTTACAGCACTTGTACAGAGAACACTTGCAATGGTTAAGGCTATCAAGTTAGCAGCTTCTGTTACAATTCCTGCTGGACAGACATCTTGGGGAAGCGTATTTATCGCTAACGGACTTCAGCTTATAATTGCTATACTCCTTATTGTACTTGGTGTAATCATCGTAGTTAACTCAGTAAAGAGCTATGCAAAGAGCGAGAAGAACTCTGAGAAGACAGCAGCTTAATTGGTAAATATAATAAGCTATACATAATAAATATACCGGGGCAGTTATTCTGCTCCGGTATGTTTTGTTTTATCGGAAGGTGTTCCGATTTCTTCTATTATATTGTCATCTATCTGGATATCTGCGAGTGTGTATTGTTCTGATGCTTCTTTTATGTTGCGGAAAACATTACAGGTGCAGGTATTCTTTCTTATTATAATGTGCTCTGTGGAAGACGGGGGAATGTCAGTTCTTCCTTTCAGGTCGAAAAATTGTGTCCACGGATTAATGTTAATGAAATTAAATATCTTTCCCTGAACATCTTCAACGGTGATGTATTCGTAATGCTGTGGTGTGTCGGGACGCATTTTCAGCCAGAGCAGGTTGTAACCTGAGTAGACCTTAATGTGACGCATTATTATATTCTTATTATGTATGGATTCTGAGCCGCATGTAAGGCAGCCGTGGCAGAATTCAAATGTGCAGTCCTCAATAATTATGCGCTCATTAGCACCGTTGTCCGGGTCACTGTCAGCAAATGGTCCTTTACCGCCTTTTAAAGCAACTGCGTCATCATTTACATTAATTGTGCAGCCTTTAATAAGAATATCAGTGCAGGCGTCAATGTCTATTGCGTCAGTGCTAGGTGCTTTGACAGGTGCAGATGGGCTTGTAATGCGGCAGTTAAGGTAACGTACATGAGAACATTTGTAAAGGTGATTAGTCCAGAACTGTGAATTACAAATGTGCAACCCGGCAACAGTAACATTGGTGCAGCCTGACATATAGATAAGCCTTGCACGCTGTTCGTCTTTGTTGGTGCAGTCAGGATTCCAGGTTCTTCGCTGCCAGAAGGCTTTCCAGCTTCGTAAGCCGTTACCGTCTATCGTTCCATTGCCACATAATGTAAAGCCATCTATTCCAGAAGCATTGATAAGTGCGGCAAAATACTGACAGGTTTCACCTTCTATTCTTGTTTCACAGACCGGATAATCGCTGATGTCGTCACTTCCCATAAGTGTTGCACCGTCTTCAATATATAGATTAACCCCCTGCCTGAAAAATAAGGCTCCGGTCATGTATGTACCGTGCGGAATAACGATTACACCGCCACCAGCATTGTATACAAGGTCTATCAGCTTCTGGAAATTATCAGTGTATATTCTGCCGTCATCATGTATATCATAATTTGTAATAATATATTGTTTTCCCAGTTTGGTGAGTTCTGGAATGCTGGTATTGTGAAACCAGCCATCAACAGGAGTTCCGTCTGGGAAAATGTCTGAATGTATAGTGTACATATTTATAACTCCGTTTTTATTTGTTAGAAAAACTGTATTCCTTTTAGGCTTCCTGCATCAGAATACTCACAAGATTCTTGTATCTTTTGGTTTTCTCGATTATGTCATCCTGCATGACACCATAATATATGAATACATCACGCAAAATTTTGTTAAATTCCTTAATTGAGGACTTCTTTCCGGTCACGCCGCCTGTAATATAACCAGTGGTAGTTTCTATTTCGATATCCATATGCGCGTCATTATCCTCACGCACATACAGAAACAGGTTAATATCACTATTTATGTCATGCTTTATCTGTTTATACATGAATTTATACTCAGCAGAATTTCTGTCAGCTTCCTTAAATCCCCATTGTTCCTGAACATACTGACATACTTCCTCAATAGCATGATTATCATCAAAAGAAATGCTTTTTTCTACCTCGGCTTTTTTTCTTTCATAAAGCATTTTCTTAAACTTATATGCAAAACCGTTTTTTCGGTTTCTTTTAACATATGCCGATGTTGGTCCATCAAAATTATCATAACCATTTACCCCATTCATAAATGAACCTCCAATATAACTTCATATTAATATGATAAATGTATTACAGACAAATCACAATATTTTTATAAGAAAAAATATTGACATAGTGTGTGACATACAGTATGATGAATTAAAATGATAGTGTGCGTGACACACTACAATCTGATGAATATTGTTGATTTGGATAATTAAGAAGGGAAGAGATTGAATGAATTGCGATGAAATTGTTTCAGGACTGATTCTGGAATTTCGAAGAGGAACACTTATCATGGTAGTGTTAGCACAGCTAAACAAGCCGATGTATGGGTATTCACTTATAAAGGAATTAGAAGGAAAGGGGATTTCAATAGAAGGGAATACTTTATATCCGCTACTGAGAAGACTGGAAAGTCAGGGACTTTTAAAAAGTGAATGGGAAACAGATGAAACGAAGCCGAGAAAGTATTACATCATTACAGAAGATGGAAAACTGGTTTATAAAAAAATTAAAGCACACTGGGAAAAATTTTCCCAGTCAATTAATGCTCTTATGGAGGGGGAATAAATGGTGAAAAATGATTTGATTGAAAGATACATTTATGCAGTTACAAAACATATGAAGGCTGATTTGAAAAAAGATGTATCGGCAGAATTAGAGACAATAATACAAGATATGCTAGAGGAACGATGCGGAGATGTTATGCCAACTGAACATGATATCAGAGTTGTTCTGACAGAACTGGGAACTCCGGCAGAACTTGCTTCGAAATACAAGAGTGAAACACAGGATTGTTTAATTGGTCAGCCTTATTACAATCTGTATGTGTATGTACTGAAAATTGTAACGGCATGTGTTATCGGGGGAATGTTACTCGCACAGATCATGGCTGCAGTAACATCGCATACTATCTGGTATATAGCCATATTCAGGATTATAGGTGGAATTTTTGGCGGTGTATTGACAGGGTTTGCATTTGTTACATTGTTGTTTGCGTTTTTCTATAAAAGGGGAATTAAGGTGGAGGGATTAAATGACGGGATAGACAATCTGCCGCCTGTTCCACAGAAAACGAATCAGATTTCAAAAGCAGATTCAATTGTTGGAATTATCTTTTCAGTTATATTTACTCTTGTATTTCTTGTTTGTCCGCAGATTATATGTATTGCTTTTGTAAAGAATGGTGTCAGTGTGTATGAACCGCTATTTAATCTGGAATACATCAGACAAACATGGTATCTGATTCTTGCATTTGGTATCTTAGGTATTGCAAAAGAAAGTGTGAAGCTTATTGATGGAAGCTATACCCAAAGAGTAATGATTGTTACAATTATTACCAATCTTATTGATGGTTTATTAACATTCATTTGGTTGTTAAACGGAAGAATTATGAATTCTGCATTTTTTGATGGAGTTGAGCAGTTATTCGGAGAAAATGCAGAAATGATTCCGCAAATTTTTATACATTTTAATAAGCTGTTTTTTGCAATTATTATTTTTGCATTAGCAATTAACTGTATTGAGACAGTTGTGAAATCGGTTAAATATAGCAGGCAATAAGGTAAGAATATAGCAGTTTGCATATACTATTTGCAGACATTATAATAAACATTGCACAGCGGTTTCAAAAAATGAAAAAATTTAAACTTTTGAAACTGGGGGGTATATTAAAACCATATCAGGAGATACAATGCATAATTCTTCCTGTTTTCCACATACTACCCATACATTATAATTTATGGAAAGTATGTAAGAATCAGGAGGAATTATTAATATGAAAGCCACAGGAATTGTAAGAAGGATAGATGATTTGGGCAGAATTGTCATTCCAAAGGAGATAAGAAGGACACTTCATATAAGGGAAACTGACCCGATGGAGATATTTACGGATGCTGAGGGGCAGATTATTCTGAAAAAATATTCACCGATAGGGGATATAAGCACATTTGCAGGAAAATATGCGGAATCACTGTCAGATGCAACAGGAATGACCGTATGTATAACAGACAGGGAACAGGTTATTGCTGCATCAGGTAATGATAAGAAGAATCTGATAAATAAGCCTGTTACTAAGGAGCTTAATCAGGCGATGGAGGGAAGATGTACCATTGCTGCAGGTGAAGGAGAGGATGGCTTTGTGAAAGTCACTGATGAGGCGCAGTTTAAGCAGGAAATTATGTATCCGATAATATGTCAGGGAGATGTTTTGGGAACTGTGCTTATGATGTCTATTGACATGAAGCCAAAGTTTACAGATAATGAAAAGAAAATGGTAAAGACAGCAGCCAACTTTTTAGGAAAGCATATGGAATCGTAGATGGCTATGGCGGACAGGTTATAATGCAGGGACAGCAGGCTGGGTTTACCTATGGCTTAAGGAGAAGAACATGAGATTAGATAAATATTTAAAAGTATCAAGACTTATAAAGAGAAGAACTGTTGCCAATGATGCGTGTGATGCAGGAAGAGTAATGGTTAATGACAAGGTTGTGAAGGCATCTTATGATGTTAAAGTCGGAGACATTATTGAAATCCAGTTTGGTAACAAGAACGTAAGAGCTAAGGTTACTGATGTAAAGGATACTGTTAAGAAGGAAGAAGCAAAGGAAATGTTTGAGTATCTTTAATTCAAAGTACCTGTAATCATATATTGTGGTCATGCATATATTCTCATATAACGGAATGTCTATAAGGAGGGTATATGGAGGAGAAGGTCAGGGTAAGAAGACCACACAGACTGAATATGGAGGACCGTAAAAGAATTGATTTTACAGGAATAACGGATGTTGTTTCATTTGACCCGGTAAAGGTTGTGCTGGAATCAGATTACGGTCATATTACAATAAAGGGCGATGGTCTGCATGTAAACCGCCTGTCAGTCGAGAAGGGCGAGTTAGATCTTGATGGAAGAGTTGATTCTATCTGCTATTCTGAATCTGGCATGAAGACGAAACAAGATTCATTCATGAGCAGGCTGCTCAGATGATAAGTCATGTAATAGTGTGGGAGCTTTACGCACTGGCAGTGAGTTTCTTCAGAGGAGTATTACTTGCGTGGGTGTATGATAATATAAGAGTTTACAGAAGAATAATAAGACATAAAACAATAGTATTTATGAGCATCGAGGACATTGCATATGGAATATATGCAGGAATAAGTGTTTTTCTGATGTGCTTTAAAGTGTCAGATGGTATTATCCGCGGATTTATAATTATGGGAATAGCAGCTGGTGCATTTCTCTACTTTAGATTCATCAGTGTGTTGTATATCCGATGGACAGTGAAGATTATAAAATTTTTACTAAAACCGGTATGTTTTATATTGAAAAATGTAGTCCATATTATTACAATACCAGTTAGAAACCTTAAAAGATATATAGAGCACAGGAATAAGATGCGTAAGAAGGATTCACAAGGGTGAGGATATATGAAATTAGAATCAAGAAGAGAGCGTGCAGAAAGGCTTAAAAGGCAGAGACGTTCAGCACTTGCAGGAATGGCTATTGCTATTGTTGTAGTTGTTGCACTTGGTATTGTTCTGTGGAGAGGCAAAACAGGACTTGTTGCGAAGAATGCTGACTATGAGGCGCAGATAACAGAATTACAGTCACAGATAGATGATGAGAATAAAAGAAGTGATGAACTCTCAGAATATGAGAAGTACGTCAAGACGAAGAAGTTCGTTGAGGAGATTGCCAAGAACAAGTTTGGGCTTATATATCCAGATGAACTGATATTCAAGCCTAATAACAAGTAACATTTATAATAACGGATATTATGTCGGAGCAGGAAGATTTTATAAGCCTTTCATGCTTCGACATTTTATTTATATGCAGTCATATATACTTCACATTGGTGTAGTGCCGGAAAGGAAGTGGATATGAATGAAACATACATATAAAGATGCCGGATATACATATACTATTAACCGTCTGCAGGAAACAGCCAGAACATTCAGAAATCTTGGTGATGCATACGGGGAGACCAACCAGAAGCAGAATGGATTTAAGAGACAGTTAATTCTCGTTGCAGACATATTAGAGGAATGTGTTGCAATGAATCTTAATGCCAGAGTGCCCGAAAAACAGGAGTACAGGCAGCTTGAGCGCAAATGTATGGCAATGGGAATTTCAGTTAAGGATATAAAAGTAGTTGATGGAAAGAGACGCGAGATACTTGTAACTGCGAAAACATTTATGAAAGGATGCGTGTCTGAGAGGGTGTTGCGAGAGGCTGTGTCTGATGTGTTCAAGGTGCGGTTCTTTTCTAATCAGGACAACAGGGTGATTATAAATGAAGAGCCTAACCAGTACGTGTTCTATCAGGAGAATCGTTTCAGGATTCTTTCTGGTATGGCAAGAAAATGTAAAGAAGCAGAGAATACGAGTGGGGATAATTTCTTATTAAAAAGGCTTGGCTGTGGGAAAATGGTTGCGGCAATTGCGGATGGCTGCGGAAGCGGAAGAAGAGCATTTGCAGAGAGCAGAATGGTGATTGAACTTATGGAAAACTGCATAGAAGCTGGCTTTGAGGAAAAGACGGCAATTGATTTGATTAATTCTGCGTATATTGCAGGAACAACATTTAACAATCCTGTTACTATGGATATGAGCGTTATTGACTGTCAGGCAGGTGTTATTAACTGCATAAAGCTTGGGGCTGTGTCTACATTTATTAAGAGGGACAACTGGGTTGAGATTATTAAGTCGACGACGCTGCCAATGGGCGTGCTTGACCAGGTGGATTATGACTGTACAACTAAGAAACTGTATGATGGAAATTATATTATAATGATAAGCGACGGAGTGCTTGATAATTTGTCCGGAGTCAACAAGGAGGAGCAGATGGTGGAGATTATTAATAATATAAATGTTAAGAAGCCGGCAAGCATTGCAAAGAAGATTCTTGAGATGTCACTGAAGAATCATAATATGGAGGCTTTTGATGATTGTACTGTTATGGTTCTTGGAGTGTTTGACACATATGTGAACGTATAATATAATTCTCGCATGAATGAAATTATAGATAAGATTTACAGATATATTGAACAGAATAATATGCTTACGGACTGCGAAAGAGTGGTTGTTGGACTTTCAGGTGGCGCTGATTCTGTGTGTCTGCTTATGGTGCTTAAGGGGTATATAGAGAGGAAGCATCTACAGACAGAATTATGTGCGGTGCATGTCAATCATGGCATAAGGCAGGAGGCAGGAGATGATGAGGAGTTTGCCAGAGCCTTGTGTGAACGCATGGGTGTTGAATTCATGGCGTATCATATAGATGCTGCCGGGCTTGCAAAGCAGCTTGGAATAAGTGTTGAGGAAGCAGGAAGAAAAGAACGATACCGTATATTCAATGAGGCATGTAAAGAGTGTAATGCAAGGATTGCGGTTGCACATCATATGAATGACCAGGCAGAAACAGTTCTTATGAATCTTTCACGCGGAACCTCACTTAAAGGAATAGGTGGAATCAGACCGGTAAGGGATAATATTATAAGGCCTCTGCTTTCAGTGACGAGAGCTGAGGTTGAGGAAGTGCTGAAAGGTTTTAACCAGCCATATGTTATAGATGCAACGAATCTGTGCAATGATTATACACGTAATTCTTTAAGAAATGTGGTTATTCCTTATATGACTGACAATATTAATTCACATACTGTTGAGAATATTGCCAGTGCTGCCAGTGAGCTACAGCAGGATTTTGATTTTATTGAGTCAGAAGCGGACAAGGCTTATAACAAGTATGTTACTGAAGGAGATAATGTAGTTATTAAGCTGGATGGAGAAGAATTTGCAGGACTTCATGAAGTTATAAGAAGACGAGTTATCTACAGGGCAGTATATTATCTTACAAAAACTGCCAAGGATATATATAAGATACATGTCAATGCTGTTGATGCACTTGTTGGAAAGACAGTTGGCAGCAGTGCTGATATATGTTATGGCTTATGTGCTGTAAGAGAATATGACGATATTGTGGTTAGCAGTGAAAGAGTCAGCAGACAAGATAAGAATGAGCCACTGGAAGAATATGAACTTTCGGACGATGATATTGAAAAGCTTAAGGCTGGGCAGAAAGTAACAATTCAGGAAAATATTTATTATAATAATGAAACACTACAGATGAAAAGTGTGCAGATTGAGTTGTCACTTCATTCTAATTATGAAAAAAATCGAAATTACGCTAATAGCCGCTATGCTAAAGCCTTTGATTATGATAAAATATCAGGAAAGCCATGCATTAGAAAACGTATGGCTGGAGACAGAATTGTTATTAACAGAGAAGGAAATCAGCGCAAGCTAAAGAGTGAATTTATTGACCGTAAAGTGCCGGAGAATATGAGGGACAATGTGCTTCTTGTATGTGATGATGCCGGAGTTTTATGGGCTGTGGGGGTGCGACGAAGTGAACGTGCCCTGATTGATGATAATACACAGAATGTGCTGGAAGTAACTATACAGAAGAGAGAATATTAAGGTTGACAAAGGAGAGAAACGATGAAAGAACCATTTATCAGTGTCCTTATATCTGAGGAGAAGCTTAATGAAAGAATTGCACAGCTTGGAGAGCAGATAAGTAAAGACTATGAGGGTAAGGAGGTTAAACTTATTTGTATTCTTAAGGGAAGTATTATATTTACATGCGAGCTTGCCAAGAGAATCACTGTACCTGTTAAGTTTGATTTTATGCAGGTATCAAGCTACGGAAGCGGGACATCATCAAGCGGTCAGATTAAGATTAAGAAGGATCTTGATGAGAGCATTGAGGGAGAGCACGTTATTGTTATAGAAGATATTATCGATTCGGGTAATACACTGGCAAGACTTATGCCTATGTTAAAGGAGAGAAAGCCAGCAGATATATGTGTATGTACTCTGCTTGATAAGCCTGAGAGAAGAGAAGTTGAGGTTGAGGTTAAGTATAACGGCTTTAACATTCCTGACGAATTTGTTGTAGGATATGGCCTTGACTATGATCAGAGCTACAGAAATCTTCCATATGTTGGAGTTTTACATCTTGATGGAGAGGCATAATTAAATAAGGAGGAAGTGATGGATACTAAGAAAAGAAAATCTGGAGGATTTGGAAGCATTTTCTTCATGATTATTATAATTGGTATTATTTGGGCTGTAATTGCTCAGATGAGCCAGAGAACAAGTACTTATAAGTATAAAGATTTTGTATCTGACTTAAAGGATGACAAGGTAACAAGTGTTATTATCAGCCAGAATGCAGAAGTTCCAACCGGTACACTTACAATTACATTCTCTGATGGAAGCAAAGACTCACTTAATGTGTCTGATGTTGTTTCTGTTCAGGAGCTGCTCGACAATAAGGGAGTTGAGTATACTCTTAAGGATGTTAAGAGAGACAGTATCTGGATGACAACTATTCTGCCATTTGGTATGTGCCTTATCGTTGTTGTTGCACTTATGATGATGATGACAAGACAGGCCGGTGGTGGTGGTAACGCCAAGATGATGAATTTTGGTAAGAGCCGTGCGAGAATGATAAGTGGTGATGCCAATAAGGTTACATTTAAGGATGTAGCCGGACTTAATGAAGAGAAAGAGGAACTTGAAGAGATTGTAGATTTCCTTAAAGACCCTGTAAAATACACTAACCTTGGAGCGAGAATTCCTAAGGGTGTTATTCTTACAGGTCCTCCGGGAACAGGTAAGACTCTTCTTGCCAAAGCTGTTGCGGGTGAAGCGGGAGTACCTTTCTTTAGCATATCGGGTTCTGATTTTGTTGAGATGTTCGTTGGTGTCGGTGCATCAAGAGTAAGAGATATGTTTGAGGAGGCTAAGAAGAATGCCCCTTGTATCATATTTATTGATGAGATTGATGCTGTTGCAAGACGAAGAGGAACTGGTATGGGTGGCGGACATGATGAAAGAGAGCAGACTCTTAACCAGATGCTTGTAGAGATGGATGGTTTCGGAGTTAATGAAGGAATTATCGTTATGGCGGCTACTAACAGAGTTGATATTCTTGATCCTGCTATATTAAGACCGGGTCGTTTCGACAGAAAGGTAGTCGTAGGCAGACCTGATGTAAGAGGACGCCTTGAGATTCTTAATGTCCATGCAGCCAAGAAGCCATTAGGTGATGATGTTGATCTTGAGAGCCTTGCAAGAACTACAGCAGGATTTACAGGTGCAGATCTTGAGAATATTCTTAATGAAGCTGCCATTAATGCGGCTAAGAGCAAGAGAAAGTTCATTACTAACGCAGATGTCAACTATGCATTTGTAAAGGTTGGAATTGGCGTTGAGAAGAGAAGCAAGATTATATCAGAGAAAGAAAAGAAAATTACAGCATACCACGAATCAGGTCATGCAATTCTTTTCCATGTACTTCCTGATGTCGGACCTGTACACACTATCTCTATTATTCCAACAGGAATGGGAGCAGCAGGTTATACAATGCCACTTCCTGAGAAGGATGAAATGTTTAATACCAAGGGTAAGATGTTACAGAATATTATTGTAAGCCTTGGTGGACGAGTTGCTGAGGAGCTGATATTTGATGATATTACAACAGGTGCGTCACAGGATATCAAGCAGGCAACTGCGACAGCAAGAGATATGGTTACCAAGTATGGCTTCTCTGACAGACTTGGTCTTATCAATTATGCAAGCAGTGATGAAGATGAGGTATTCATTGGAAGAGACCTTGCACATACAAGACCATATGGCGAGGATATTGCTACAGCCATTGATGAAGAGGTTAAGAACATTATTGATGACTGTTATGCACAGGCTAAGAAGATAATATCTGAGCATATGGATGTATTAGAGAAGAGTTCAGAACTTCTTCTTGAAAAAGAAAAGGTAACAAGAGAAGAATTTGAAGCGCTTTTTGATAATGGAAGCGCTACAGATGATGATGGTATTATGGGAACAACAATTGTGTAGTAAATATGCACAAAAATTTTGAATAAATTTAGTGATGTTTGTGAACACTTATTGAGGGAAATAAGATATTATAATTAATGTAAAAACCCCCAATACATTATAGATAAAGCAGTAATGCTTATCGAAAAGAAATACCTTCTCTGAAAAAGGCAGTCACCCCATGGCTGCCTTTTTTGCTACCCATAAAAGCCTTTTTGCTTGCTAAATTGTACTTTTAGATATAAAATCAGAATAGTATATGCTAAGGAGGATTCTCTATGAGAATAACCGAGGAAATGGGAAACTTAGCTGCCTGGGAAAAACGTATTTTTTATACATGCAGTGCAAGGCCGACGCTACATCCAAGAGCGTTGTTTTCGGATGTTACTAATGATTACAGAAGTCCGGCAGAGCCAATGCCTGGAGATGAAGTAACGATACGACTGCGTACTGGCAGATATAATGTAGATAAAGCATATCTTGTTGTTGATAATGTCGAGCATGTTATGACAAGAGTCAGAAGCGAGAGTATGTTTGATTATTATGAGGCTAAGATTAATGTTGGAACAGAGAAAATGTATTATTATTTCCGCGTTGAGCTTGGCAGGACAGTGTGTTTTTACAACCAGATTGGAGCAATTAAGGATCTTAACGAATATTATAATTTTCAGATCACACCAGGATTTAAGACACCAGAGTGGGCAAAGGGTGCAGTTATGTACCAGATATTTGTTGACAGATTCTATAATGGAGATAAGAGTAATGATGTGCTTGATGATGAATATAACTATATAGGGGAGCATGTCTGTCAGGTTAAAGACTGGAATAAGTATCCTGCACAGATGGGAATAAGAGAGTTTTATGGAGGCGACCTGCAGGGTGTACTTGATAAGCTTGATTATTTACAGGATTTGGGCGTTGAAGTTATATATTTTAATCCTTTGTTTGTATCCCCATCTAATCACAAGTATGATATACAGGATTATGATTATATTGATCCACATTTTGGAAAGATTGTCGAGGACGAGGGAGAACTTTTAAGACCGGGAGACAATGACAATACACATGCTACAAGATATATTAACAGAGTTACTAGAAAGGCTAATCTTGAAGCAAGCAATGAGTTCTTTGCCAAAGTAGTAGAGGAAATTCATGCAAGAGGCATGAAGGTTATCATAGATGGTGTATTTAATCACTGTGGTTCCTTTAATAAATGGATGGATAAAGAACACATTTATAGAGACAGCACTGACGAGTATGAGCCGGGAGCATACGAGAAGTATGAGAGTCCTTATCATAATTTCTTCAAGTTCTTCTCAAACCAGTGGCCGGATAATAATTCATATGATGGCTGGTGGGGGCATGATACTCTTCCTAAGCTCAATTATGAAGGGTCTAAGGAGCTTGAGGAGTATATTCTTTCTATCGGAAGAAAATGGGTTTCAGCTCCTTATAATGTAGATGGTTGGAGACTGGATGTAGCTGCCGACCTTGGATACAGCCCAGAATATAATCATTATTTCTGGAAGAGATTCCGTGAGGAAGTAAAGAAGGCTAATCCTGACGCGGTTATTCTTGCAGAACATTATGGAGACCCATATAGCTGGTTACAGGGTGATGAATGGGATACTGTAATGAATTACGATGCTTTTATGGAACCTATAACATGGTTTCTGACAGGTATGGAGAAGCATAGTGATGAGGCAAGACCTGATAAATATGGTAATCCGGATTATTTCTTTGGGGCGATGCATCATAATATGGCAAGAATGGGTGGACAGAGCACATCGATATCTATGAATGAGCTGTCTAATCATGATCATTCGAGATTCTTAACCAGAACTAACAGAACAGTTGGAAGAACTAACACGCTTGGACCTGAAGCTGCCAATAATAATATTAATAAGTCAGTATTTAAGGAGGCAGTTGTTATTCAGATGACATGGCCTGGTGCACCTACAGTGTATTATGGAGATGAAGCGGGAGTATGTGGCTTTACAGATCCTGATAACAGAAGAACTTATCCTTGGGGCCAGGAGGATAAGGAACTTATTGATTTTCATAAGGCAGTAATAAGAATGCATAAAGAGAACGAAGTATTAAGAACGGGCTCATATAAATCATTGTATTCAGCTTATAATGTTATTGCATATGGACGATTTAGCAAAGATGATGCAGCAATTATTATTATTAATAATAATGAGGATGAGGTAAGGGCGAAGATTCCTGCGTGGGAAGTCGGACTTGGGTTTGATGATGATGTGGAACAGCTTATGGTTACATTTGAAGGAGGATACAGCACCGACAGGCTTGGGTACCATCTTCAGAATGGCTGGCTGGACATAGGCTTAAGGAAGACATCAGCAGTGGTTCTTCATAAGATGCAATGGTAAAGATGTTGTTTATGTTGTATTTGCGCATGTGAGTGACTAATGTTATAATACAACCAGACAGCGTCGAAACAGAAAGGAATATTTTAATGGAATCATATAATTCTAATAATGATAGACCAAAGATAAGTCTGAACCGCAAGAAAAGAATGTGGAACAGATACAGAAATTATGTTATTGGATTAATAATACTTGTAGTTGCAATTATTATATTTGCAGTTGTACTTAAGAGCTGCAGTGGTAAGAATGGTGGTAAGGATGATAATAAGTCAACAACAGCTCCTGTAAAGCAGGAAAGCACACAGGGTGTACAGGATGAGACACAGCGTTCAGATAATTCTTCACAGGAAGCCTCGCAGCAGACAACACAGGCTGCTTCTGGAAGAAGCTTAGCTGTTTCAGGAACGCCACAGAGTGAAGATTATACATCTTCAGCTGCTTATGGTAAGTCAGTATTTATCGGAGATTTCGTAGTGAGCGGAATTTCGCAGTTTGGATTTGTGGGAGATTCACAGGTTGTATCATCTAATTCAATGACGAGTGATAAGCTTACAGGATATATTGATGATATTGTATCCCAGTCACCTGATTCTGTGTATATTATGGTTGGTATTAACGACCTTAATTATGGAAGCAGATCAGTGGATGATATATATAAGTATGAGAAAGAATTTATAGAAGCTGTGAAGAGTGCTCTTCCATCAGCTAATGTATATGTTCTTTCAGTACTTCCAATAAGTCAGAGATTCGAATCTTCAAGTAAGGTTAAACAGGCTAATATTGATTCACTTAACGGCATGTTCTCAGAGAATGCATCAACACTTGGTATAACATATATCGATGTGGCAACTGTATTTAAGGATGGTTCAGGATATTTTGGATCATCTTATACAGATAGTGGATATAATCTTAAGAGTGGCTATTATGCATTTATGCTTAATGGAATTGCAGGAGTGAAGTAATGGATTTTCATGTTATGACTTTGTTTCCTGATATGATAACAGATGGACTTAATACAAGTATAACCGGAAGAGCTATTAAAGCCGGAGTTATGTCTGTTACTGCACATGATATCAGGGACTATTCTAATGATAAGCATTTAAAGGTAGATGATTATCCTTATGGCGGCGGTGCAGGGATGGTTATGAGAGCCGCTCCTGTATGCGACTGCTATGAGGATATTGTCAGAAGTATTGGAAAAAGGCCAAGGGTTATATATATGACCCCACAGGGATATACATTTACACAGAGTATGGCAGAGGAATTCGCAAAAGAAGACAATCTTGTTATTCTGTGTGGTCATTATGAAGGAATTGACGAGAGAGCATTGGAGAATATAGTTACGGATTATGTATCTATAGGAGATTATGTTCTTACTGGTGGAGAATTACCGGCAATGGTCGTAATTGATACAGTTTCAAGACTTGTACCAGGAGTTCTTAATAATGAGGAATCTGCTGAGACAGAGAGCTTTTCTGATGGTCTGCTAGAGTATCCGCAATATACAAGACCGGCAGATTATAATGGGAAAGCTGTTCCAGAAGTACTTTTGTCAGGACATCATGCCAATATTGAAAAGTGGAGACATGAGAAGTCTTTGGAGAGAACCAGAAAATTCAGACCTGACCTGTATGAAGCTTATATAAAGGAGCATCCTGAGGAGTCAAGGTAAAATAGGGAGAGGACACTATTAATCACAAGACAGGGGTTTACTTATGGTAGATTTGATTGGATCGGAGGCTGGCAGTTTAGACCTCCTTATTGATGAGAAAATGACTATTGTAACAATGGATAAAGACTTCGAAGTTATTTCAGGTAATAATGCCATTCTCATATATACAAGATATATTCATCCTGATGATGTCAGCAGATTTATGGATGCTATCAGAGATTGCAGTGAAGTAGGCAAATATATTGTTATAAGAATGCTATATCAGACAGGTGAATATCACTGGATGCTTACTAGAATTATAGATGGCGGCGTATCTGAGGAGAGAGGACATCTGCATAGAATAAACATCATTGATACGGCATCAATAACATCACAGATAGATGATCTTAATGCCAGAATGGATAAATATTCAAGTTATCTTGGAATGTGTGAGAATGTTCTTTTCTCATATGATATTATTAAGGATGACTTTAATATTTTTATGATTTCAGATGGTCAGCAAACGATGTCTTTTTATGAAGGTTCAGTAGAACATTGGAAAGATTATAAGATTAATACTGACGCACTTGATAATCAGGCAGTACAGGAGCTTGAAGCATTTATTGCAGCACTTATCAATGGAGAGAAATTCTTTAAAAGAGAGATTACAATTAGTGTGCTCAATAATATAGGAAGACTTGACAGATGTCTTGTAAGAGGTAAGACAATTATTGATAATTCAGGCAATAAGGTTGTTATAGGAACCATTAATATTTTAGAAAGTTCTGACAATCATGTGGTCGAAGAACTCAGTATTATCTCTGATATGAAAGACCCAGGAACAGATCTTCTTAATAAGCGGGCGATAACTGATTATGTAAGAAAACTTATAGATTCCAAGCCGGATCATAATGTAACAATTGCTATTATTGACGTAGATGATTTTAAGACTGTCAATGATACATATGGTCATATGTTTGGTGATGAGGTGCTTTACAAAGTTGCTGATATCTTAAGAGATGCAGTTGGAAGCAGAGGGTTGTGTGGACGTATAGGCGGTGATGAGATGTTTATTGTCATGGAAGGCCTTAATGATAATGAAGGAATTAGAAGCGTATTAAGAACCGTCCGTAATAACATTAAGTGGCTGTATCATGATGATTCCCGTAATATTAAGATAACATGCTCTATTGGTTCAGCAACCTATCCTGGAGATGCAGATAATTACAATGAACTGTTCAGGATAGCAGATAAGGTATTATATCTGGCAAAGGGAAAAGGAAAAGACAGATATATTATATATCATGAAGATATACATAAAGCTTATGTGTATGGTATGGGAAAAATAGGTGATATTGACGAAAAAGCATTTTACAAATACCATAAGATGGATGTTGTTAATACTATTATCAGAGGATTCAGAGATGCAGATGCCAAGAGAAGGAATGAAATGTTAGATATTGTTGCAGTTGCATTTAATATTGATTCAATTGTTATATATGACCGTGCAGAGATGAAAAATTATATTCTTTATGGGGACGAGCGTATGTCAGATGATGATGGAAGCTTTTTCAATAGAGATAATTATATTCCTAACTTCAGGGAAGATGGTATATTTGTAATTGACAACATCAATTTCTTTGAGACTAAAGCACCAACTATGTATAATGTATATTCAGGTTATGGAATAATTCAGTCAATCCAGTACATAATTGGTGGTGATATTAAGAAGAATAATAATATCATAGCTTATGGAAGATACAAGCTTGACAAGAAATGGGCAGAGAACGATGCCAATTTCCTTGCCATAATAGGAGATTATATTGGAAGAGTGTTCCTGAAAGAGAGAATGTAATGATTAACAGATATGTTGCACTGGATATAGAGACTACAGGTCTTAATCCTGCTGTAGACAGAATTATAGAAGTTGGAATGGCAAGGGTTGAGAATGACTGTATAACAGAAAAGTACTCAACACTGGTATATCCGGGAATAAGTATAAGTGAGCGTATAACCGGACTTACAGGTATACATAATGATGATTTGATTGGTAAACCGCGTATAGAGGATATCATAGGGGATATAACAACATTTATAGGTGACTGGCCGATACTTGGACATAATGTTATATTTGATTTCAGTTTTCTTAAGAAGGCAGCTGTTAATAGCGGACTGACTATCAGTGATGATGGAATCGATACATTAAAGATATCAAGAAGGCTTCTTCCAGAGGCAGAGCATAAGAATCTGTCTTTCTTATGTGAATATTTTGATATAGATCCGGGAAGGTCACACAGAGCATATGATGATGCAGTAAGTGCAAGTATGCTATATGGTAAGCTGGAAAAGTTAAAGCCGGATGATGAAGGATTTAACCATACAATGAAACTTGTCTATACAGTCAAGAAAGATTCGCCGATAACTCCCGCCCAGAGAAGATATCTTGCGGCACTTGTGCATAAGCATAATATTAATCTTGAGATTCCAGTTGAAGAGATGACCAAAAGTATTGCTTCAAGGCAGATAGATACAATCATAGCACAGTATGGAAAATAATCCGTACTGTGCTATAATTAATTAAATTTGATATTTTGTTGGAGGTAAAATTATGATTAATTTTAATAATAAGAAAACTAAAAGATGGTTCACAGGAATATTAATAATGATACTTATAGTAGCAATGGTTGTTCCTATGGTTGTCTATCTTATACCTTAAAATTAGATAAAGAGGTTATACGTATTATGAAGACAGGAAAAGTATCTGATACAATATTAGGGAGATCTGTATTCAAATTGCTTGGCAAAAGAGGAAATACAGTAAAGCCGGCATATGGACAGGATGCTGCACATATAATTAACGAGGGAAATGTACTGGCGGCTGTTGCGACCGGAGAATTGGCAGTATACAGAGCGGCTAACAATATCAGTGCGGCAGGTGGCGTTACAGATAGTATTATGAATACTATTGTTCTTGATGAGAAGTCAAGAGAGATACGTCTTAAGGAGATTATAAAAGAGATTGACAGACAAAGCTGTGTTATAGGCGCAGGTATCGCTGGAGGTCATACAACTGTAAGCAGGGATGTTAATCACCCGGTTGTATCTGTAACTGCAATAGGTCATGAAGTATATAAGCAGAGAAAAGCTGTTGCAGGTCAGGATATAGTTCTTACCAAGTATATAGGAATGAGTGGCATAAGAGACGTTATATCCGCAAGAAGAGAAGATATACTTAAAGTGTATACACAGGATATCATTGATAAGGCACTTACAGATGATAAAGAGCTGCTTGTAGCTAAAGAAGCAGCTGTATTCGTTAATGAAGGCGTAGAAGGAGCTATGCATGACGTTTCAGAAGGCGGTATATTTGCTGCATTATGGGATATGGCAGAGTATTCAGGCGTTGGATTGGAAGTTGACTTAAGAAATATTCCAGTTAAACAGGAGATTATCGAAATATGTGAATTATTTAATATTAATCCATATATATTGGATTCTATGGGATGTTTGTTAATGACATGTGAAAATGGATGTGATATAGTTAATACAATGCAGCAGAATGGAATCGAAGCTGCCGTTATTGGTAAAGTTACAGATAGCAATAACAGAATTATTCACAATACTGAGGAAGACAGATTCTTAGGTCTTCCTGAACAGGATGAGATATACAGATTCATATAATTAGTGGGAGGATTGCGTTATGAGAGAGAAGATTCTTGATATTCTTGAAAAGAATGGAAGGATAGACCTTAAGGAGATGGCTATTATGCTTGGATATTCTGAAGCAGAGGTTGCCAATGAGATAGCGGATATGGAAAAAGAACATATTATCTGCGGATATAATGCGGTCATTAATTGGGATAAGACAAGTGAGGAGAAAGTTACAGCTCTTATAGAGGTAAAAGTTACACCTCAGAGAGGGTTGGGCTTTGATAGTATAGCAGAACGCCTTTACAAGTATGATGAGGTAACATCTGTTTATCTTATGTCAGGTGGTTTTGATTTTACAGTTATTATAGAAGGCAAGACAATGAAGTCAGTGGCACAGTTCGTCGCGGCGAAACTCGCACCATTAGATTCAGTCCTTAGTACATCAACACATTTTGTACTTAAGAAGTATAAGGACTATGGAACAATAATTGAGGACGAGGCTAAAGACGAAAGGATGCTGATTACACCATGAGAAACCCATTATCACAGAAAATAACAGGCATAGAACCATCAGGAATAAGAAAGTTCTTTGATATTGTAAGTGAGATGCCGGATGCAATTTCGTTAGGAGTAGGTGAACCAGATTTTGATACTCCATGGAATGTAAGAGAAGAAGGAATATATGCCCTTGAGAAGGGAAGAACATTTTACACATCTAATGCAGGTCTTAAGGAATTAAGAGAAGAGATATGTAATTACCTTGCAAGGAAGATGAACCTTCATTATGACCCTATGAAGGAAGTACTTGTTACAGTAGGTGGAAGTGAAGCAATCGATGTTGCGTTAAGATGTATGTGCGATCCTGGTGATGAGGTTCTTATACCACAGCCAAGTTATGTATCATATCTTCCATGTGCAGTTATGGCTGATGCCAAGCCCGTAATTATTGAACTGAAGGAAGAGAATGAATTTAAGCTCACTAAAGAAGAGCTTCTTGCAAGTATAACAGATAAGACCAAGGTTCTTGTTATGCCATTTCCTAATAATCCTACAGGAGCTATTATGACAAAGGAAGAGCTTGAAGAGCTTGTACCTGTAATAATAGAGAAGGATATATTTGTTATATCAGACGAGATATATTCAGCCCTGACATATAAGGAAGAGCATTGTTCAATAGGAAGTCTGCCGGGAATGAAGGAGAGGACTATTGTTATCAATGGATTCTCCAAAGCATTTGCAATGACAGGATGGAGACTTGGATATGCATGTGGTCCTAAAGAGATTATAAGTCAGATGACTAAGCTTCACCAATTTGCAATTATGTGTGCACCTACTAACAGTCAGTTTGCTGCAATAGAGGCACTTAAGAATTGCGATATGGAAGTTAACAAGATGGTTACTGCTTATGACCAGAGAAGAAGATATCTTATGCATGCATTTAAAGAGATGGGACTTGACTGTTTTGAACCATTTGGAGCATTTTATGTATTTCCATCAATTAAGAAGTTTGGATTATCTTCGGAAGAATTTGCTAACAGACTGTTAAGAGAGCAGAAGCTTGCTGTAGTTCCTGGAACAGCATTCGGTGACTGCGGCGAAGGATTTTTAAGAATATCTTATGCATATTCCATAGATAATCTTAAGCTTGGACTCGAAAGAATAGAAAGGTTTATCAGTACACTGAAATAGGAATCAGATATGTTAAATATAGTTTTACATGAGCCGGAGATGCCGGCTAATACAGGTAATATAGGAAGAACATGTGTGGCAACAGGCGTAAGGCTGCATCTTATAGGACCATTAGGATTTCAGATTAATGACAAGATGTTAAAAAGAGCCGGACTTGATTACTGGGATAAGCTTGATGTTACTGAGTATGATGATTATAAGGATTTTCTTGCGAAGAATCCGGGGGCTAAGGTGTATATGGCTACAACCAAGGCACATAAGACATATACAGAAGTTAATTACGAAGAAGACTGTTATATAATGTTTGGAAAGGAAAGTGCGGGGATACCGGAGGAGATACTTGTTGATAATGAGGATACATGTATCAGAATTCCTATGATAGGAGATATAAGATCACTTAATCTTTCTAATTCAGTGGCAATTGTTCTTTACGAAGCACTACGACAGCATAATTTTTCACACATGAATTGCGAGGGACATCTTCACAGACTTAACTGGAAAGAATAATAAAACACACGGACATACAGGTTACGCATGTCCGTGTGTTTTTATTTTGCAAGTTCAAGTGTGAATATGAATTCTGTTCCGACACCTACAGTACTTACAACATCAATATTCTCACCATGTGCCTGAATAACTTCCTTGGTTATTGAAAGACCAAGACCGGAGCCTTTCTTATCACGGCCTCGTGAAGAGTCTGATTTATAGAATCTGTCCCAGATTTTATCAATATCTTCTTTGGCAATTCCGCAGCCTGTATCCTTAATCGATATCTGCGCTTTCTCGCCCTTTTCCCTGACTGTTATGTATATGTAAGAATTTTCTTTACTGAACTTAATGGCGTTGTCTATAAGATTATATATAACCTGCTGGATTCTGCCCTTGTCTGCCTTAACATTCTGTACACTGTTAGCATATGTAATATTGAATTTAATGCCCTTCTTCTTGCATGTTCCCTCGAATGTCTCAACAGTGTGTCTGATTATTGAATTAAGGTCAAATGTTGATATATCAAGTCTTACTGATTTAGGATCAAGTTCGTTAAGTGTAAGAATATTACTTGTCAGCTTGGTAAGTCTTTCGGTCTCAAAAAGCATTATACCTATATATTTATCAAGCATTTCAGGTGGAATAGTTCCATCCTGGATTGCTTCCAGATATCCCTTGATGGAAGTAAGCGGAGATCTGAAATCGTGCGATATATTTGACAAAAATTTTTGCTGGAATTTATCTGATTCATTAAGCTGTGAAGCCATGTAATCAAGAGACATTCCAAGACGTCCAATCTCATCATTAAGCATAGGTTTAACGTGGTAGGAAAGATTTCCTTTACTGTATTCGTTAGTTGCCCTTGTGATTTCTTTAATAGGTCTGTGGACCTGAAAGAAATATAGAACAAGGAATGCAGATGACAGAATAAGTACAATTGCAAGTGTAAGATAATTTGTGTTAAATGTGTCATAAACGCGTTCAACGATAGCGGATTCAGGTATATTAATAACGACATATCCCTTAATTTCAAAGGAGTTCGAGATAGGCGAAAAAACACTTAATGCAGGTTCGGAAAACAATCCGTAAAAATCCCACAAAATATCGGGTTTCCCTTTGAGGTCACCATAGTCAAAATCGTTGATTGAGAATAATACTCTGTCATCATTACTCTTGTCCGTGGAACTGTCGTTAGTATCAAGAATAACATCACCAGAAGGAGTAATGAACATAATTCTGGTGTCGTTAAATGTGGATAATGACTTCATTTCAAGTTCTATTCGTCTCAGCTTGGTTTCTGAGAGATAATCAAGAGCATATTCATTTGCTATTTCATTAGCCTGAAGATACAGTCTGTCGGAATAATAATTGTATATGCGCTTATAATCTGCTTTATAGCATATTGTTGACACAAGAATAAAGCTGATTACACATATAGCTATATATATGAAAATGTGTTTGCTGAGTGTACTGAATCCTTTCAATGTTAGTCTGCCTCCCTTGTTCTGCCCTTTTTATTTAGTTACGAACTTGTAACCGATTCCCCATACTGTTTCAATATTCCAGTGGGCATGATCCTTGATTTTCTCACGGATTCTCTTAATGTGTACATCAACGGTTCTTGTATCTCCGATATATTCATATCCCCATATATTGTCAAGAAGCTGTTCTCTTGTAAACACCTGATTAGGAGCAGAGGCTAAGAAATATAAGAGCTCAAGTTCCTTAGGCGGCATCTCGACATTTTTACCCATATAATTAACTGAATAATTATCGAGGTTGATAGAGAGGTCGGGGTAATTGACACATTTGGCATTAGAAGAATCAACACCGATACTCGTAGGCATATGGTATCTTCTAAGCACAGCTTTTACACGGGCAACCATCTCTTTAGTTTCAAAAGGTTTAATAATATAGTCGTCTGCGCCAAGCTCAAGTCCTAGTACCTTGTCAAATGTTTCACCTTTGGCAGAGAGCATAATTATAGGAACATTGTTATTCTTTCTTATCTCACGGCACACCTGGTAGCCGTCAATGCCGGGAAGCATGAGGTCTAAAAGAATGAGATTAGGCTTGAATACAGAAAGCTCAGACAGAGCACTTTCTCCATCATACACAATCTTTGTTTCATAGCATTCTTTAGTAAGATACAAAGATATAAGCTCTGCAATATTTTCATCATCATCTACAATAAGTATTCGTTGTTTAGATGCCATAATAATATCCCCCAATAATAATTATTTGAAATCAACAATAGTTACACCAGTATCGCCCTCGCCGATTTCGCCGAGGCGGAAGCTCTTTATATATGGAACACCGCGAAGATAAGCGGTTACGCCGTTTCTTAATGCACCAGTTCCTTTACCGTGAACGATACGGACCTGTGGAATTTTGGCAATGTAAGCGTCATCAAGATATTTATCAAGGCGGGCAACAGCCTCGTCCACTGTACAGCCGAGAAGATTAATCTCAGTTGATATTCCGGCTGACTTGCTCATCTTAATCTTACCGGAACCGCCGGCAGCCTTAGATGGAGCTTCCTTTGGCTCTTTATATCCTGAAAGAATCTCAAGATTCTTAATGTCTATCTTAGTGCTTAAAGCACCTACCTGAACAGTAACCTGCTTCTTGGCAGGGTGAATTGCAGAAACAGTACCGATAACATTCATAGTAAGAACTCTTACATGCATGCCTGTCTTGAATTCAGATATATCATGTGCCTTGTGTGCTTTAACCTTGGCAGGCTCTACCTTTAACTTGGCCTGATTCTTATTCATCTTCTCACGGACAGCAGTACGGTGCTTTTCAAGCTCAGCAACTGTCATTCCGTGCTTGTTCATGGCTTTGATAGTCTCGTCTGCGAAATCCTTGGCATCTTTTAAGATGGCAGCAGCCTGTTCATTGGCTTTGCGGATAATGTTGTCAGTTCTTTCATCAAGCCTTTCATTCTTAGCCTGAAGCTTTTCTTTAAGAGAGGCAATCTCAGCCTTATAGCTTTCGACCTCAGCTTGTTCCTTCTCAAGAGAGATTCTCGCATGTTCAAGGTCAGATACGATATCTTCAAAATGTACATCTTCCGCGTTAAGTCTTTCGGATGCGTCAGACAGAATATAGTCAGGAAGTCCGAGCTTTTTAGAGATTGCAAATGCGTTACTTTTTCCCGGAATGCCTATAAGCAGTCTGTAAGTAGGACGGAGTGATTCAACATCGAACTCACAGCTTGCATTTTCAACACCTTCAGTAGAAAGTGCATAAAGCTTGATTTCGCTGTAATGAGTTGTTGCCATGGTTGTAACACCGCGCATCTTAAGGTCATTAAGAATTGCGATAGCAAGGGCAGCACCTTCTGTAGGGTCAGTTCCGGCACCAATCTCATCAAAAAGTACAAGACAGTTCTCATCAGCTTCTTTAAGAATCTTAACAGTGTTGGTCATGTGTGATGAAAATGTACTTAAACTCTGTTCAATACTCTGCTCATCACCGATATCAGCGTATATATTCTTAAATACGGCAATATCTGAATGGTCAAGAGCCGGAATGAATAAACCTGACTGTGCCATAAGTGTAAGAAGTCCTACTGTCTTTAAAGAAACAGTCTTACCACCAGTGTTAGGTCCAGTGATGATAAGAAGCTTAAAATCTGTTCCAAGATAGATGTCAATAGGAACAACAGTATGTGGCTCGATAAGTGGGTGACGACCTTTTTTGATATTGATAATTCCTGATGTATTCATGACCGGACGGCTTGCATGCATATGTCTGGCAAGCTGTGCCTTTGCAAATATACAGTCAAGTTCGACAAGTATTTCATAATCACACAGAAGCTCCTCAGTATGTTCACCGGCTTTTGCACTTAAGTCAGCAAGAATAACTTCAATCTCTGCTGCTTCCTTAAGCTCTAACTCACGGATATCATTATTGAGCTTTACAACTGCTGCAGGCTCAATAAAGAGAGTAGAACCAGTAGATGACTGGTCATGTATCATACCGGGAAATGCTGACTTGTATTCAGCTTTAACTGGCAGACAGTAACGTCCCTGTCTTGTGGTAATAACATAATCCTGAAGATAAGTCCTGTAAGTAGGAGAATTAAGCAATTTGTTAAGTTCAGAATGTATTCTGTCATTGGCTATTGATTTGCTTCTTCTGATGCTTCTTAAGTTGGCACTTGCGTCATCACTTATCTCATCTTCAGAGATAATACATTTCTTAATCTGGGAATTAAGAGCATCAACAGTTGCAAGGTTTTCAAGCATTCCTGATATAGAATCCTCACGATGCTCATAGTAATCCTTAACATGCTTTGCACATGAAAGGATGGCACTTATGTTAAGAAGCTCTGATATATTAAGGGAGCTTCCAACCTTAAGTCTCGCAACAGAAGCACGTATATCCTTAGTCTGGCTGAAATCAACAGTACCCTTCTGAAAAATTCTAGAGAGTGCATCATTAGTCTCATCGAGACGTAAGTTGATGTCTGTTATATCAGTCATAGGCTTTAAGTTACGAAGTATTTTCTTAGCTCCGTCACAGCATGCATATGAAACAAGCTGGTCGGTAATTTTATAAAATTCCAAAGTGGATAAAGATTTCTTATTCACGAAAGACCTCCAAAAACTAAAAACAATCTTTTCATACTTTATAAGTTTACAGCATTTAAGGTAAAAAAACTATATTTTGCTTATAAATATTTACATGTAAGTCATAAATTGTTCATAATCGTAATATAAACTATGATATAATTGTATTCATAAGAGACGATAATTACATAAGGAGTCCGAAATGGGAACTAATGAAGATGATAAGGAAAAGTATGACCTGTATACAGAACAGGTGGTTCTTCATCCGGCTAAGAAGTACAAGTGGCTTATAAGAATAGGCAAGCTGCTGCTTTTTGCTGTTTCTGTCGTAATAGCGGCAACTTTGTTTATGGTATTTTTATATCCTGTATTACAGAAAAGGATTGAAGAAAAGAATAAGGACAAGAATGTCATATATATCCAGAAGGATAATTACGTACTTGCAGAGAACCAGACGGCAGAATATTCAGATATATTGACAGAGAAGGACCTGAAAGATAATTATGAGGCTGCTATGGCAGCTCTTCGCGCAAAAGTTGAGGATGTTAATAAATGTGTGGTTTCTGTTGACATTGAACAGCCATTTTCTGATGTTCCGACAATTGAAAGCAGTCAGACAGAGGTGGCAGGACTTGTGGTTGCCAATGTTAATTCAACATATCTTGTGCTTACAAGTTCAAGCCTTTTAGAACCTGGAATGAATTATATAGTAAGGCTTTCTGATGAAGTCCAGACAGAAGCTGCATTTGTATGCAGAAATACAGCTTCAGGAATAGGAATTGTGAGTATTAATGCATCTAAGCTTACAGCCGAACAACGTAACAGTATCGCAGTTGCGCAGCTGGACAATTCTTATATGGTAAAGCAGGGAGATCTTGTGATTGCATCAGGAAAGCTTTATGAGACTTCGAAAGGCGTGTCATACGGAACAATTGCAGGTTCTAAGGTTGAGTATAGTAAAGACAGCGGTTATGAGGTTTTTGAGACAAGTGTAAGTATTACGGCTGGCGGTTTTGCCATATTGTTTAATTCTGAAGGAAATGTAGTTGGTGTATCTAAGGCTTCAACAGATACAAGTACGAAATTCATTGGAATATCTGACCTTAAGGCACAGATTGAGACTATGATTAATGAGCATGGAATCATGTACTGTGGTATTACAGGACAGAATGTAACAGATGAGCTTGCAGCCAAATACGGACTTCCGAGTGGTGTATACATATCTAATGTGGATATTGATTCACCGGCTTATTATGCAGGATTGCAGGCAGGAGATGTAATTAGTGCAATTAATGGACAAAGTATTTTGACAATTCAGCAGTTTAGTGAGAAACTATATCAGTGCGCTGATGGAGAAGCTATGTATGTGACAGCTATGAGGCAGGGAAAAGATGGCTATTCAGATGTAGCATTTTCAATAAGTGTACAGCTAAAACAACTTAATTAACGGAGGCAGAAGGATTTATGCGTTATATAGAGACTCTTAAAGATGGTGAGAGAATTTCAGAGGTATATCTGTGCAAATCAAAATCAATAGCACTTACTAAGACAGGCAAGGAATATGCCAATGTAATGCTTGCTGATAAGACAGGACAGATTGACTCTAAGATATGGGACCTTAATTCAGGCGGAATTGCTGAATTTGATGTTAATGATTATGTTGCGGTAACAGGACAGGTAACAAGCTATAACGGAGCATTACAGTTTAAGATAGAGAGAGCAAGAATTGCATCAGAGAATGAATATGTTGCAGCAGATTATGTACCATCTTCAAGATATAATATTGATAATATGTTTGCAGAACTGATGAAGTATGTAGACAGTGTTAAGAGTACATATATGAAGCAGCTGTTATATTCTTTCTTTAAAGATGAAACATTTGCAAAGAAGTTCAAATGTGTATCAGCAGCCAAGACAGTACATCACGGTTTCGCTGGCGGATTATTAGAGCACAGCTTAAGTGTTACAAGATTATGTGACAAGATGAGCAGCAACTATGATTTTCTTAACAGGGATCTGCTTATAACATGTGCAATGCTGCATGATGTCGGCAAGGTTAAGGAATTATCTGAATTTCCTAAGAATGATTACACTGACGAGGGTAACTTCTTAGGACATATTGTTATTGGATATGAGATGGTTATGGAGAAGGTTAAGCAGATAGACGGATTTCCTGATATGCTTGCAATGCAGATTGGACACTGCATACTTTCACATCACGGAGAGCTTGAGTACGGCTCACCTAAGAAGCCATCAATAGCAGAGGCTGTCGCATTATCTATGGCTGATAATATGGATGCAAAGCTTGAGACATTAAGAGAAGCGCTTGAAGCCAAGGATACCAACGACTGGCTTGGTTATAACAGATGGCTTGATTCTAATATAAGAAGGACAACTAATGAGTTTTAAGAAAGATGATAAAGTAACATTTGTAATTGAAGATATAGGAACCGGAGGAGAGGGTATCGGCAAAGTTGACGGATATACCCTCTTTGTTAAGGATGCGATAATCGGCGACAAGATTGAGGCAAAGATTATTAAAGCCAAGAAGAATTACGGCTATGCAAGGCTTGAAAAGATTATTGAGGCTTCATCTGACAGAGTGACTCCTGCCTGTCCTGTCGCAAGACAGTGCGGTGGCTGTCAGATTCAGCAGATGAGCTATGAGGCACAGCTTAGATTCAAGGAAAAGCTGGTTGATGATAATCTCAAACGTATCGGCAAGATAGAAGGCTATGAGTTTTTCCCGGCTATCGGAATGGAAGAGCCTTTCAGATACAGAAATAAAGCACAGTATCCGGTTGGAACTGCCAAAGATGGAAGCATTGTGATGGGCTTCTATGCAGGAAGAACTCATTCTATTATCTCATGTACAGACTGCAAGATTGGTGCTGTCGAGAACCAGTATATTCTTGCTGTGATAAAGAGCTGGATGGAGCTCAACGGTGTTGCACCATATGATGAACAGACCGGAAGAGGGCTTGTGCGTCATGCCCTTATAAGAACAGGCTTCCACACAGACGAGATAATGGTCTGTCTTGTTATTAACGGCACTAAGATGTCTGATAAGTTAAAGGAATCGCTTGTAAAGCGTCTTACAGAAGTGTCGCTTGATTCAGATATAAGTACTGACAAATGCATCAAATCAATTATGCTTAATTTCAACACGGAGAACACTAATGTCATTCTTGGCAGACAGTGCGAAACTCTGTGGGGAAAAAGCTATATTGAGGATTATATCGGAGATATTAAGTATCAGATATCACCGCTTTCGTTCTTTCAGGTTAATCCAAGACAGACTGAGAAGTTGTACGGAAAAGCCCTTGAATACGCAGGACTTACAGGCAATGAGACTGTATGGGACTTATATTGTGGAATAGGAACAATATCGTTATTCCTTGCCAAGAATGCAAGAAAGGTATATGGCGTTGAGATTGTTCCGCAAGCCATAGAAGATGCTAAGAACAATGCGGCAATTAACGGCATTGATAATGCTGAATTCTTTGTCGGAAAGGCTGAGGAGGTTGTACCGCATTTTTATGAAGAAATGGCGCGGCTGGCAGCAGACACATCTGCAACCGAGGCTCAGCGTGAGGAAGCAAGAAAGAGCATTACTCCTGATGTCGTAGTCGTTGACCCGCCAAGAAAGGGCTGTGATGAATCACTTCTTGATACTATTGTTAAGATGTCACCAGAACGGATTGTGTATGTAAGCTGCGACTCGGCTACACTTGCCCGCGACTTAGGACTCCTTGCGGCTAAGGGCTACAGAACTGTGAAGGTGCAGCCTGTGGACCAGTTTTCGCATACGGTGCATGTCGAATGTGTGTGCCTTTTGGTTCGGATGGAATAATTTCATAAGCTTATATGGAGCATATATGAAGTATATATGGAGCGTGTCAGCCCGAAATGTTTTATAGATGGGTTGGTAAGCTCCTTTTTGGACGTCTGCTGTGCTACGCGCTGTTGTAACTTCCAAATTCGCAGTGTGGAAAGAGCGAAAAGAAGAAAATTAACAATTCTGAAACAATTCTCTAACACAAGATAAACTTAAATATCCTATGCTAAGTGCAAAGTAACTGGCATAGGATTTTTGAGTGAAAGGATGTTTGGAATGGATCAATTGTATAAGTTCGTAAAAAAAATCTTTTTTCTTACACCTGTAAAAACAGTCATAATACTGTAATTACTTCTCTTGCGTGTACTATGACTACTATGTGGACACTACACGAGTTTTATATTTCCGACTTTCTGGTTTTTCGATAATCTCTAGGAGAGTCCCCCTTCAACTTATGAAATAATCGGCTGAAATATAGCTGGTTATCATATCCCACAATTTTTGATATTTCATTAATAGAATAATTTGTTGCTTCTAGTAGAACCTGTGCGTTGTTGACACGGAGCGCAACAATAAACTGCATAGGAGTAGAACCTGTGAACTTCTTGAAGTTTCTTATGAACCAACTGACGCTCATCCCCTTGGATGTAGCATACTCTTCTATATTGATATCACGGTTATAATTTTCGTTAAAATATGTCACGGCGGTATTCATCTCGTGGTTAAGATATTCATTTTTTAAAACATGCTCTCTGGTAAGCTCACGTTGGAATATGATCAGAAGATGACGGAGCAATAATGTGAGCATTTCTTCGTAGTTATCCTGACAACGTTGTAATTCTATAATAATTCTCTTAAATACACGCTCATATTCCATGGATGTACCAACTGGGAATATTCTCTCGTTATCTGGAAAACCATATTTTCTTAAGATGTTTTTTACATCACTTCCAGTAAAATGAATCCAGTAGACTTCTGCCTTATCTTCCCCATAGTATTCATATTTCTGAAGCTCTTTTGGGCGGAATATGACAATGTTACCAGCGGGAACAATTGTTTCGTTATCAACAGTATCAAAATGAAAATGTCCGCATCCGGCTGCAATATATATAATCTGAAAATCAACACGTCCTCTTGGGCGATAGGTTGGCATCTTTGGGTGCTCGGACAAACGATACATTCCGCAGCTACCGACAATCAGTGGTCGGCTTTTATCCTTAAAATCCATATGTGAATGGTTCAAATAACCGGTGTTCATGTACATAGGGCAGCACTCCTTTTCTGATTGATGGGATTATTGTATCATTTTGTGCATATTTTGTCTATTCTAGTTTATAGACATAAGAACTGGATTAAGGTAACATAAATTTAACAAAAGCGAGAAGGAAAAAAGCAGACAGTAAGGAGAAAATTGTTAGCAGGGTTACAAGCAACAAAAAAGTGTATAAACTGTATGAATGAAGGAGGGGTATTTATGATCGTGCCACGTTACTATGAGGACTTAAGCGTATTACATGACAATACGATGCTGGCAAGAGCCTATTACATGCCGGCTTCAAAGCGGATGGATGACTTGGTAGAGCACAGAGAGCTGTCAGACAGAATGCAGCTTTTGAATGGTACATGGAAGTTTCAGTATTTTGACAGTATTTATGATATGAAGGATGCCTTTTATGAGGATGGTTATTCGGTTGAGAGCTTTGACGAGATTGCAGTTCCGAGTGTATGGCAGATGGCAGGTTATGATACACATCAATACACAAATATCCGTTATCCATTTCCGTTTGATCCGCCATATGTGCCACAGGATATTCCATGTGGAGCTTATGTGCATACCTTTGACTATGCAAGGGATGATGCAGCACCAAAGGCGTATCTTAACTTTGAAGGTGTGGATAGCTGCTTTTATGTATGGTTAAACGGCACCTATGTAGGTTACAGTCAGGTGAGCCACATGACCAGTGAGTTTGATGTGACAGACGTATTGCGGGAAGGGGAGAACCGGATTTCTGTGCTTGTGATGAAGTGGTGCGACGGTTCGTACCTTGAGGATCAGGACAAGTTCCGTATGAGTGGAATTTTTCGTGATGTTTATCTTTTAAAGCGTCCGGAAAAGGCAATTCGAGATTATCATATTACAACAGAATTGGATGCAGACATTGCAAAGATAGATCTTACAGTAAGCTTTCATGAACCGGTAGAGGTTCGGGTAAAGATCGAGGATAAGAATGGCGCAGTTGTTTCCGAGGGAGTGATTGACAAAAACGGTAAAGCTACTTTTGAGATTGTTGACTATAAGCTCTGGAATACAGAGAATCCTTATCTTTACACTATTATTTTTGAGACAGAGCAGGAGGTGATTGTAGATCATATAGCACTCCGCAAGATAGAAATCAAAGATCAGGTAATCTACTTAAACGGACAGAAGATCAAGTTTCGTGGTGTGAACCGCCATGATTCCGATCCAGTTACTGGCTTTACAATCAGCATGGAGCAAATCAAGATAGATCTTACCTTGATGAAGCAGCATAATTTCAATGCTATCCGTTCCAGCCATTATCCAAATGCACCATTTTTTTATGAAATGTGCGACCGCTATGGATTTATGGTGATCGACGAGGCAGATATTGAAGCACACGGACCATTTATGCTGTATCGAAAAGAGGATACGGATTACAACCGCTTTAAGCGTTGGAATGAGAAGATAGCAGATGATCCGGCATGGGAAGCTGCGATTGTTGACCGTGTGAAGCTGATGGTGGAGCGTGACAAGAACCGGTTCTGTATCGTGATGTGGTCTATGGGAAATGAAAGTGCTTATGGCTGCAATTTTGAGAAGGCACTGGCATGGACAAAGGAATTTGATCCGGAGCGGATCACGCAGTATGAGAGTGCCAGATACCGCAATTACGATGTAACCTATGATTACGAGAATCTGGACTTATACAGCCGTATGTATCCGGCGCTTACTGAGATAGAGGAATACCTGGAAAAGGATGGTAGCAAACCATTCCTTCTGGTGGAATACTGCCACAGTATGGGAAATGGTCCTGGAGATTTTGAAGATTATTTCCAGATGATACAGGCAGAGGATAAGATGTGCGGTGGTTTCGTGTGGGAGTGGTGCGATCATGCAATCGTCCATGGTGTAGCCGAAAATGGCAAGACGATATATGCCTATGGTGGCGATCATGGCGAAGTAATCCATGACAGCAACTTCTGTATGGATGGTCTGGTATATCCGGACAGAAGGATACACACCGGACTTTTGGAGTACAAGAATGTATACCGACCGGCAAGAGTAGTATCGTATGATGCAGCAAGTGGAGAATTAGTGCTTCACAACTATATGGATTTTGATGATCTGAAGGATTATGCAGAGATTACTTATGAGTTGTCACAGGATGGGCTTGTAATAGGGAAGGGGAAGCTTTCCGAAGTATCCATTTTACCGCATCGTGATGGAAGTACAACCTTAAAGCTTTCAATCCCTGAGAATGGAAAGGTATATCTGAAGCTATTCTATAAGCTGAAGAAGGACATCCCGCTTCTTTCCAAGGCGTATGTTTTAGGTTTTGATGAGATAGATGTAAGCAGTAAGGGTGCAAAGAATCAGCAGGCATTAAGCTGGCTTACAAAGGAAGTACCGGATACCCGTATTAAGGTGCAGGAGAATGATACAGAGATCAACATAAAGGGACGAGAGTTTTCCTATATAATCAACAAACGGACAGCACTTTTTGACAGTTTAATATTTGCAGGCAGAGAATATCTGAAGAATCCGATGGAACTGAATATCTGGAGAGCGCCGACGGATAATGATATGTATATCAAGGCGGAGTGGAAGAAAGCACACTACAATGAAGCATATACAAGAGCATATAAGTCAGAGGTGATTCAAGGAAAGCACGGAGTGACTGTTGTAAGTCAGGCTTCGGTTGTAGCACCAACCGTGCAGAAGATTCTTGATGTGACACTCATATGGACGATTGACGCAGCCGGAAGAATTGGAGCTGATATCGCAGTGAAAAAGAATGATGAATTCCCTGATCTTCCAAGATTTGGTGTGAGGATGTTCTTAGATAAGAAACTTACAGATGCAGGGTTCTTCGGTATGGGACCGCAGGAAAGCTACCGGGACAAGCATAGAGCAGCAAGCCATGGATTGTATCGTCTTAAGGTTTCAGATATGCATGAAGATTATATTCGTCCACAGGAAAACGGAAGTCACTATGACTGTGATTATGTGGAGCTTAGCAACAGCCAGTATGGTATCACAGCTATAGCAGAAGAAGATGCATTTTCATTCAATGCCTCTTTCTATACGCAGGAGGAGTTGGAGAAAAAAGCACATAATTATGAACTTATAGAATCGGACAGTATGGTACTCTGTCTTGATTATGCACAGAATGGAATAGGCTCTAACAGTTGCGGACCAGACGTGTTAGATGCGTACAGATTTGATGATAGATTATTCCGGTTCCGGTTTACACTGGTTCCGTATGTGAAGGGATAATAATGTAACTCGTTGACACAGCATTTCCCTAAATATTGCCATATAAGTCCGGACATATGGTGATACTTGGGATACAAAAGAACAAAAGTAAAACATTTAGAATAATATAGGCATCAGACTGTTCGACACATGAAATTCTAAACTCAATTAAGATGAGGAGTGATTCTATGGAAGAAAAAAAGTATTTAAAATGGTATAACAAAGTCGGATACGGATCAGGGGATATAGCAGGAAATGTAGTATATGCATTTTTGACATCATTTGTGATGATTTATCTGACAGATTCTGTTGGACTCGCAGCAGGTATAGTGGGTACGCTGATAGCACTTTCTAAGCTGTTTGATGGATTTACAGACATATTCTTTGGTTCGATGATAGATAAGACGCACAGTAAGCTGGGCAAGGCAAAGCCATGGATGCTTTATGGTTACATTGGTTGTGCAATTACGCTGGTATGTTGTTTTGCTGTTCCTACAAGCTGGGGAAATACAGCAAAATATGCATGGTTCTTTATTGCATACACATTGTTAAATGGAGTGTTCTATACAGCAAATAATATTGCATATTCCGCATTGACTTCTTTGATTACAAAGAACAGCAAAGAGCGTGTGCAGATGGGATCTTGTCGTTTCATTTTTGCATTTTCTACAAGTCTCTTGATTCAATCTGTAACCGTAAAATTTGTTGATTATTGTGGTGGGGATGCGGCAGCATGGAGAACTGTAGCAATTATCTATGCAATTATCGGTCTGATTGTAAATACAATCTCAGCACTCTCCGTAAAAGAACTTCCAGAGGAGGAGCTTAACGAGGGAGAAGTTAAGGGCGATGAAGAAAAGTATGGATTGGTTCAGGCATTTAAGCTGCTTGTAAAGAACAAGTATTATATGATGATCTGTGGAACTTATATTTTACAGCAGCTCTACAGTGCTATGATTGGTGCCGGTATCTACTATATGACATGGGTGCTGAAGAATAAAAACCTCTTTGGTCAGTTCGCCTGGGCTGTGAATATCCCACTTATTATAGCTCTTATCTTTACTCCGACACTCGTTGGTAAATGGAAGGGTATGTACAAGTTGAATCTTAGGGGATATATCATTGCCGTTATTGGTAGAGCGTTGGTTGTTGTAGCAGGATATATGGGAAGTGTTCCTCTTATGCTGGCATTTACAGCCCTTGCAGCCCTTGGACAGGGACCATGGCAGGGAGATATGAACGCAGTGATTGCATCTTGTTCAGAGTATACTTATCTGACACAGGGAAAGAGAATTGATGGAACTATGTATTCTTGTACATCACTTGGTGTAAAGATTGGTGGAGGAATTGGAACTGCAGTATGTGGCTGGTTATTAGAGCTTAGTGGTTATGTCGGAACAAATGCAACACAGCCGCAGTCAGCACTTGATATGATGCAGTTTATGTATTTATGGTTGCCATTGATACTTGATGTGTTAATTATGATTGTTCTTTCCAGAATGAACGTAGAAGCTGCAAATGAAAAATTAAAAGCTGAAAAGGGAATTAAGTCTGATGAAGTAACAGACGCAACAGAGTATTAGGGTTTATATGTAATGAAAAGCATTGTCTAATTGAACATCCGAGAAAGGCAATGCTTTTTGTGCAAGAAGGAGGTGTATATTTTGAAGGCGAACACAATAATAGAGATGATTAACGGGAGAATGTGTGATGATGTATTGGCTGATATTTATGTGGACAAAGACAAACTTTCATATGAAAGAAAACGATATATAGAAGCCATTGAACAGTATATTACACGATTCGGCGATGATGATGTCTGGATATATAGTGCTCCGGGCAGAAGTGAGATTGGAGGAAATCATACGGATCATCAGCATGGGGAGGTTTTGGCTGCATCTATTAACCATGATGTTATCGCTGTTGCAAAAAAATTAGACGATCAAGTAGTCCGTATTGTATCGGACGGTTATAATAATATGATTGCGATTCATTTGGATGACTTAGATAAGAAAGATAAAGAAGAAGGAAGCACCCAAGCATTGATTCGTGGCGTATTAGCAAAGACAAAAGAGAATGGGCATACAATCGGTGGATTTCAGGCATATATTACCAGCGATGTGCTGATTGGAGCAGGGTTATCTTCCTCGGCAGCATTTGAAACTCTGATTGGAACTATCTTATCCTACATGTACAATCAAGGCAATATATCAGCGATTGAGATTGCTATGATCGGACAGTACGCAGAGAATGTGTACTTTGGAAAACCATGTGGATTGATGGATCAGATGGCTTGCTCGGTTGGAAGTCTGGTGCATATCAATTTTGAGAATTCTCAAAAACCAGAGGTGGAGCGTGTTGAATTTGATCTTGATGTACATGGATACAGTTTATGTATTACAGATACCAAAGGTTCTCACGCAGATCTTACACCGGACTATGCAGCAATACCGATGGAGATGAAACAGGCGGCAGCATGTTTCGGTAAAGAAGTATTAGGAGAAGTATCAAAGAAAGAAATCCTTAGTAATTTATCTAAGATACGTGCAGAGGCAGGAGATAGGGCGGCACTTCGTGCTTTACACTTTATATGTGAGAATGAACGGGTACAAAAGGAAGTAGATGCTTTAAAGAAAGACAACTTTTCAGAGTTCCTTTTATTGGTAAAGAGATCGGGAGATTCATCCTTTAAGTATCTTCAAAACGTATTTACATGTCATGATGTCAGCCATCAGAATGTATCGGTAGCACTGGCGGTGAGTGAAATCCTATTGGAAGATAAAGGCGTATGCCGAGTGCACGGAGGTGGTTTCGCAGGAACAATTCAGGCGTTTGTTCCAAACGAGCTTGTGGAACATTACAAGACTGGGATGGAAGAAGTGTTTGGAAGCGGAGCTTGCGATGTGTTGAAGATTCGTAAGTATGGTGGCATTAAGGTAATTTAGGATTACGATGGATTGGAGAAATGTGTGATGATTAATCATTTGATTAACGAACTGGTAAATTATGGATTGAAAAACGGTCTGATTGATCTTGCAGATGAGGTCTATGTAACAAATTCATTGTTGGAGTTGTTTGGATTAAATGACTATGTGGCATCAGAAGAAGATGTAGAGCCGAGAAAACTTCACCTGATCTTAGAGGATATGATTGCATATGCTATTGCAAATGGAGTCATGAAAGATGATACGATTGCGCAGAGAGATCTCTTTGATACAAAAGTTATGGGAGTTTTGACACCAGCTCCGTCAACTGTTCGCAGAAAATTTGCCGAAAAATATGAAAATTCACCTAAACATGCAACTCAGTTTTATTATCAGTTCAGCCAGATAACAAATTACATCCGTGTAGATCGTATTGAGAAGGATGAAAAGTGGACGACAGAAACAGATTTTGGAACGATGGATATAACTATAAATCTGTCAAAGCCAGAGAAAGATCCTAGAGATATTATAAAGGCGGGAATGACAAAGAAGTCTGGATATCCTGCATGTTTGCTTTGTCGGGAAAATGAGGGCTATGCAGGACATATTATGCATCCTGCAAGACAGAATCATAGAATTATTCCACTTACATTGTGTGAGGAAGATTATTACCTGCAATATTCACCGTATGTTTATTACAATGAGCATTGTATTATTTTTAATTATAATCATATACCAATGGTGATTAACAAGGCAACATTTGGTAAGCTGTTGGATTTCGTAAGGCAGTTTCCGCATTATACATTAGGCTCAAATGCAGATTTGCCGATTGTAGGAGGATCAATTTTAAGCCATGATCATTTTCAGGGTGGGGGCTATGTATTTGCAATGGCAAAGGCACCATATGAATCTGAAGTTGTTTTGGACGGATATCCCAATGTACATGCCGGAATCGTGAAATGGCCGATGTCTGTGATACGATTGCAAGGAAGAGAGATAAATGAGCTTGTGGATGCGGCGAATCATATTTTAGAAAAGTGGAGAGGCTATTCGGATCCGGAGGCATATATATTTAGCGAGACAGACGGCGTTCCGCATAATACCATCACACCAATAGCAAGAAAGCGTGGAGACCTGTATGAGCTTGATCTTGTGCTTAGAAACAATATTACCACAGAGGAGTGCCCGATGGGACTTTATCATCCGCACGCACAGTATCATCATATAAAGAAAGAAAATATTGGTCTGATTGAGGTTATGGGACTTGCGGTGCTACCAGCGAGATTGAAAAAAGAAATGTCAGACTTGGAGCGGGCAATCTTGAGTGGAGAAGATCTAAGGCAGAATGAAGCTATGGCTTCTCACGCAGACTGGGCAGAGGAATGGATTCCTAAGTATGACATTACGTCGGAGAATATTCATTCTATCGTGCAAAAGGAAATCGGAATTGTCTTTACAAAGGTTTTAGAGGATGCAGGCGTTTATAAAAGGACACCAGATGGAATTGCAGCATTCAATAGATTTATTGATGATTTATAAAAAGAACCATTTCATTTTTGCGAAATGGTCTACAAACTAGGTATTCAGTTTTAACAAAGCAGTCCTTTTAGTATTTTATGCATGATATACATGTTCAAAGTAATCAGCGTAGAATACTAAAAGGTTGTTCATATAATTCTTAAACTTGTTCATTTGGAAGTCCTCCTTTCCTTATTTACAAGCTGATTATAGAATGAATACAATGAGATTGCTTGCCAAATCGAAAGAAAAAGTAGACAAATCTTGCAAAGGGGAGCGTAACCAATGCATTTATCATTTATTGATACAAAAGAAGAAATATTAACTTTAAAAAGAAAATCGAAGCATGTCGCTCCGCATTTACATAATGCATTGGAGATTGTATGTGTGACAAATGGAACACTGGAGCTTGGAGTTGGTCAAGAGTTATATCACATGGAAAAGGGAGATATCGGCTTTGTATTTCCGGATATTATCCATCATTATCAGATTTTCTCGCCGGGAGTGAATAAGGCAGTTTACATTATTTCTCCATCGTTTGCGATTGGAAAATATGCTGAAATTATACAGACGATGGCACCGGATTACCCTATTATAAAGGCAGAGATGGTGGAGCCAGAAGTATACCGGGCAATTAATGCCATCTTAGATACAGATCACATGGATATAGCAGTTATACAGGCATATCTGCAGATTGTGATTGCAAGATGCATTGGAAAGCTGAAACTGGTCGAGAAAGGAGATGTGGGAAGTAAAGATCTTGTCTATCAGGCAGTATCGTACGTGTCTGGTAATTTTAGAAAGAATTTCTCGTTAGATGATATGGCAAGAGATTTGGGAGTGAGCAAGTATGTTTTATCACGAACATTCTCCAAAACATTCCATCGTAATTTCAATCAATATCTGAATGATGCAAGACTAAATTATGCTTGCTATCGTTTGGAAAATACCAGTGATGCCATTACAAATATATGCTATGATAGCGGATTTGAAAGTCAGAGAACATTCAATCGGGTATTTAAGGAACGATACAAAGTTACACCAAGCGAATACCGAAATACAAGCCATACAGATATATTATCGTAATTATCAAACATGGAGGCAGAGAAAGGATGCAACGTGAAGCGAAAAAACAGATGCAGGAAACAGGCATCGGCACAAAATCGCAGCAGGCATTGAAATTACAGCAGGAACAGAATAAACAGGAGCGTAAAGTGAGGAGCCGTGAGAAAAAAGAAGCGGACGAACTGCGAATGTTTGAACTGAAACAGCAAAATTGTGGTTATATATGGGTTTTATAAATGATAATAGAATATAATGGTTAAATGTTGTTTATAGAATTGAAATCTTTATATGATATGATGTATAATAATTTTATATCAATACAATTGTTTCGAGGAGGCCATCTATGAAAAAGATTGTTATTATGATGCTGTTAATAATGAATGGATTGAAGAAATGAAACCAGTTATCAAAGCTATATTTTATTAAAATTATAAAAATGCATTAAGAGGTGATATATTATGACTATAGCAGAGACAATAAAGCAGCTCAGAGAGAAAGAAAATGACAATTTATAATTGAGTTTTAATTTATAAAAAGTGTTCTGATTCGGGCACTTTTTATAAAATTTTAAGTAGCCAGTACAATTATTAGATGTTAATATATTACTAAGTAACCCGAAACTGATATTTAAGAGCGAAGGGAGATTTTATTGAATGCTGGATTATTAAGGACACAATTTAGTTACCAGAATACAGTGGTAAGAGAGAAGATGAAGGAAAAGACAAAGGAGTCTGTTAGTGCGGTAGTACCGATAATGCTTATAGTGTTGCTTCTTGGCTTCACAATAGCACCTCTTTCACCTAGTATACTGGTTGAATTCATTGTTGGAGCCGTGCTGGTTATTATTGGCATGGTGTTTTTTTCTTTAGGGGCAGAATTGTCCATGACGCCAATGGGTGAAAGAGTTGGTGGAAGCATGTTAAGGACTAAGAAATTATGGATGATTATAGCGATTGGATTTATCCTTGGAGTTATAATTACAGTTTCTGAGCCGGATTTGCAGGTGCTTGCAGGTCAGGTGGCGGCAGTACCTAACATGGTGCTTATATTATCGGTAGCAGTGGGAGTAGGTGTATTTCTTGTTGCTGCACTTTTAAGAATACTTTTTGGAATACCGTTAGCACCGCTTCTGCTAGTGTTTTATGCAATTGTTTTTGCACTTGCGATGTTTGTTCCTAAAGGCTTTCTTGCAGTTGCATTTGATTCAGGGGGAGTAACAACCGGTCCGATGACTGTACCATTTATAATGGCACTTGGTGTAGGTATTTCTTCTATCCGAAACGATAAACATGCTGGCAATGATAGTTTTGGCCTTGTATCATTATGTTCAATCGGTCCAATACTTGCAGTTCTTATTCTTGGAATGGTTTATAGTACAGAGGGTAATTTTACAACAACAGCAATTACTGAAGTGAGCGATTCTGTGGAGCTTGGTAAGCTGTTCCTGTATGAGATACCGAAATATCTGAAAGAGATAGCATTGTCACTTCTTCCAATAGTTGTATTTTTTGGAGTGTTTCAGATATTTGCACCTAAGATGAATAAGCAGGCGCTTATGAAGATATGTGTTGGACTTGTGTATACATATATTGGACTTGTACTTTTTCTTACAGGTGCTAATGTTGGATTTATTCCAGCAGGTAATTATCTTGGTTCGGTACTAGCTTCATTATCATTTAGATGGATTATCGTTCCTATTGGCATGATAATAGGATATTTCATTGTTAAGGCAGAACCTGCTGTATATGTGCTTATGCACCAGGTAGAGGAACTGACATCAGGAAGCATATCAGGCAAATCAATGCAGATAAGTCTTTCTGTAGGTGTTGCAGTATCTGTTGGCCTTTCAATGATAAGAGTGCTGACAGGCATCTCAATATTATATTTTCTTATTTCGGGTTATGGAATAGCACTGATACTTACGCTTTTTGTTCCTAAGATATTCACTGCCATAGCATTTGACTCCGGAGGAGTTGCGTCAGGTCCGATGACAGCTACATTTTTACTGCCATTGGCACAGGGAGCATGTCTTGCAGTTGGTGGTAATATTGTAACAGATGCATTCGGTGTTGTTGCCATGGTTGCCATGACACCTCTTATAACTTTGCAGATACTTGGTGTTATATACAGAATCAAGGACAGCAGGAGAGCAGATGTGCCACAGACCGTTACACCAGTTGTGGATATGTTTGCAGAGCTTTCAGATGATGCGATTGTTGAATTATAGAGGTGATGGATATGAGTGAAGTATATGTAATGGTAACAATATGCAGCAGAAAAAATATGCCGCGTTTCGTTGATTGCTATAAAGATTATAATGTTGAAGCAGCTAATATATCGTTAGGCAGGGGAACAGCATCAAGTGATGTACTTGATTTACTGGGACTTGAGGATGACGAGAAGGGTATCCATATGTCACTTGTTACAGAGGATACATGGAAGAATGTTAAGAAGGGGCTTCAGAGTAAGTTAAGAATAGATGTGCCAGGAACCGGAATCGCATTTATAGTGCCTCTAAGCAGTATTGGTGGCAAGAGAGAGCTGGGATTCTTAATTGACGGGCAGGAATATAAGAAAGGAGATGAGAGCACATTGAAGGATACTAAACATGAACTTATTGTCGCAATAGCTAATTATGGATATAATACACAGGTGATGAGAGCTGCGGAAGAAGGCGGCGCAACAGGTGGAACCGTGCTTCATGGAAAGGGTGTTGGAATGAAGCGGGCAGAGCAGTTCCTTGGAGTTTCGCTTGTTTCAGAGAAGGAAGTAATTCTTATTGTTGCAAAGTCATCACAGAAAAATGCTATTATGCGTGCTATAATGGACAAAGCCGGCGTAGACAGCAAGGCAGGAACTATTGTGTTCTCACTTCCTGTTACAAGTACGGCAGGACTACGTATTCTTGAGGATTCGCAGGATGAAGAGGTTAATGATGAAAACAATAATTGATTACCAAAATGATGAAAGAGAAAAGGTTCTGCTTGATGTAAGAGACAAGCAGGAATTCGAGAAGGAAACATATCCCGGAGCAAGAAATTGGTACTGGGAGGAACTGATTAAGGTGCTTGAAGAAACACCGGAGGAATTCACACAGCAGTTTGATAAGAGTGTTCCTATATATCTTCTGTGCTATACGGGTCTGCACAGTGATGATCTGGCAGATATTCTTGAAGAAATGGGTTATGAGGTCTACAGTCTGTATGGCGGCTGGGGCGCTTATATGAAGTGGAAGTTCGAGAATTATGTCAAGGAAGCACAGGCAGAGAATGAGCTTTCAGGTGAAGAAAGAGTTAAGGAAATAGAGCGGAGCATAGTCAAGAAGTTCAGAAAGCCTATATGGAGAAAGTTCACACAGGCACTTAATGAATACGACCTTATACAGGATGGAGATAAGATTGCAGTCTGTATATCAGGCGGTAAGGACTCAATGCTTATGGCGAAGCTTTTTCAGGAGCTTAAGAGGCATGGAAAGAATAATTTTGAACTTGTATTCCTGGTTATGAATCCGGGATACAATGATATTAATTACCAGGTTATTCTTAATAATGCAAAGATTCTTGATATTCCTATAACCGTGTTCAAATCAGAGATATTTGATACTGTTGCAGATATAGAGGAGTCTCCATGTTATCTGTGTGCCCGTATGAGAAGAGGATATCTGTACAGCAGGGCTAAAGAACTGGGTTGCAATAAGATTGCGTTAGGTCATCATTATGATGATGTTATTGAGACAATTCTTATGGGAATGCTGTATGGTGCGCAGATTCAGACTATGATGCCAAAGCTTCACAGCACTAATTTTGAGGGTATGGAGCTTATAAGACCGCTTTACCTTATAAGAGAAGCTGATATAATACATTGGAGAGATTATAATAATCTTGCATTTATACAGTGTGCATGCAGGCTTACAGAGAGCTGTGCTTCATGCGGTGGAACAGAAAAGGGTTCTAAGAGAGGCGAGATTAAGCAGCTTATCAAGGACCTGACTAAGGTAAGCCCTTACATTGAGAAGAATATTTTCAGAAGTGTTGAAAATGTTAATCTTGATACAGTTATTGCGTATAAGCAGTACGGTGTTAAGCATAATTTCCTTGAAAGATATGAGGAAATGGGAAGACTCAACGGCGCATTAGGCAGCCAGACAGCAGATAATAAGGAGATGGAATAGATATGTCATCACAATATAATTGCGATTATTGCAATAACCTTGTATATGACGAGGAGATTGAAGGATATGTATGTGATGTTGATATGGACGAGGACGATTACGCAAGACTTTTAAGTTCTTCATATAAGCAGTGCCCATATTATCAGAGCAATGATGAATATAAGATAGTACGTCATCAGATGTAGACAGACAGCAGCATGTATGCGGGTTGCGAAAGGAGAATATTAATGAACAAGATAGCAAGTTTTACGGTGAATCATCTTGATTTACTGACAGGTGTATATGTATCAAGAAAGGATTATATCGGAGATGTATGTCTTACAACATTTGATTTAAGATTTACAAGACCTAATGAAGAGCCACCTATGGATACTCCGGGAATTCATTCAATTGAACATCTTGTTGCTACATTTTTAAGAAATCATGCAGAATGGGCTGAGAAAACTATATATTTCGGACCTATGGGCTGCAGAACAGGTTTCTATGTTATATTTTCAGGAGATTTAAAGTCAGAGGATATTATCGGGGTATTAAGAGAAGCTGCCGATTATGTTCTTAATTATGACGATAATACACCAATTCCTGGATATTCACCAAGAGACTGTGGTAATTATCTGGATAACAATCTTAAGCTTGCGAAGATATATATGAAGAAGTTTAAGGAGGAGGTTCTGGATAATCCGGTTGAGGAGAGGTTGAGTTATCCACAGTAGCGTGTAGGTGGTGCCAGTCTGGGGATATCGGGCTGTGGCTTTCATGGATTACTGCGCTTAGCAGGAGTAAATGCCGCCATATACAGAGTTTTTTACAGCGTGCAAAAGCAAACGCACTTCGTTTGAACGAGCTTTTGCACGCTGAACTTTTGTCTATGGCGGCATTAACTCCTGCACAGCTCGTAATAAATCAAGCCACAGCCCGATACCCCCAGACTGGCAATCTACACAGTGGATGTTTCAAGGGGTGAAAAATCTCCAGCATTAGATTTGGCTTCGCCGGTCTAATGCTGGAGATTTTTATGAGAGTGATTTATAACAATTAGTTATGTATTATACCTCGAATAATAATTCGCTGTAGCTTGGGAATGGCCAGAATTCTTTATCTACTATCATCTCGGCTTTATCTACTGGAGCTCTTAATTCGTCCATTGCAACCTTTACTGTATCTCTGAAGTATTCAGCCTGTGCTTTTCCTTCAAATGTAGCTGCTGTAGCAACTGCCTCTGCAAGCTTAGCTGAAGCTGCCTTCATTTCCTTTAAGTAACCAGATACTTCTGTAAGGATGTCTGCCTGAACTGAAGCGTCTGCACCAGCTTCCTTAACTGAAAGTACTGAGTTAGCAAGTTCTGTTGTGTATGAGATAATAGCAGGAATGATTTCCTTGCCAGCCATATCTATCATTGTCTTAGCTTCGATGTTGATTGCCTTAGAGTAAGCCTCGTACTTAATCTCAGCTCTTGACTTTAATTCAGCTTCTGTGAATACACCAAATCCTTCAAACATCTTAACTGTTTCAGGTTTAACAAGTGAACCAACAGCCTCAACCATAGATTTGATATTAGGAAGTCCTCTTCTTTCAGCCTCTGCTACCCATTCATCTGAGTAACCGTTACCATTGAATACAACTCTGTGATGGTCTGTGAAGAGCTTCTTAATCATATCATGGACAGCCATCTGCATATCTTCAGAACCCTCTAATTCATCAGCGATTTCCTTAAAGCTTTCTGCAACGATTGTATTAAGAACAACATTTGCAGGAGCGATAGAATCTGAAGAACCAACCATACGGAACTCAAACTTGTTACCTGTGAATGCGAATGGAGATGTTCTGTTTCTATCTGTAGCATCCTTGTTAAGGTCTGGAAGAGTAGAAGCACCAGTCTTTAACTTACCTTTCTGGATAGAGCTTGTAGCATCACCCTTATCGATTAACTGCATAACTACATCTTCAAGCTGCTCGCCAAGGAACATAGAGATGATAGCTGGAGGTGCTTCATTAGCTCCAAGTCTGTGATCGTTACCAACATCAGATGCAGACTCACGAAGAAGGTCAGCATGTTTATCAACAGCCTTCATAATTGCACCAAGTACAAGAAGGAACTGGAAGTTTTCATGTGGTGTTTTACCAGGATCAAGCATGTTAATTCCATCATTAGTTGTGATAGACCAGTTGTTATGCTTACCAGAACCGTTAACACCTGCAAATGGCTTCTCATGGAGAAGGCAAACAAGACCATGTCTGTAAGCAACCTTCTTCATAACTTCCATCATAAGCTGGTTGTTATCAGTTGCAATGTTGCACTGTGCATAGATAGGAGCTAACTCATGCTGTGCAGGAGCAACTTCGTTATGCTGTGTCTTAGCAGATACACCAAGCTTCCATAATTCTTCATTAACATCCTTCATGAAAGCTGCGATTCTTTCACGGATAGAACCAAAGTAGTGATCATCAAGTTCCTGACCCTTAGGAGGCATAGCTCCAAATAAAGTACGGCCAGAGAAGATAAGATCCTTTCTCTGTAAATATTTCTCTCTGTCTACGATGAAGTATTCCTGTTCAGCGCCTACAGAAGGAGTAACTTTCTTAGATGTTGTGTTACCCATAAGTCTTAAAATACGAAGAGCCTGCTCGTTGATGGCATCCATTGAACGAAGTAATGGAGTCTTCTGGTCAAGAGCCTCACCTGTGTAAGAGCAGAATGCTGTAGGGATACAAAGAGTAGCACCCTGGGCACCTTCACGTACGAATGCAGGAGATGTACAATCCCATGCTGTATATCCTCTGGCCTCGAATGTTGCACGAAGACCACCTGAAGGGAATGATGAAGCATCAGGTTCACCCTTAATCAATTCCTTGCCTGAGAATTCCATAAGCACCTTTCCGTCTGACTTAGGTGCTGATATAAATGAATCATGTTTCTCAGCAGTAGTTCCTGTTAAAGGCTGGAACCAATGTGTGTAATGAGTTGCACCTTTCTCGATAGCCCAGTCTTTCATAGCATTAGCGATAACATCAGCATCTGCTAAAGATAATTCCTGCACACCTTCCATTGTTAATTTAAGGTTTTTGTAAACGTTCTTTGGTAAACGCTCTTTCATAATTGTGTCATTAAACACATTCTCGCCGAAGATGTCAGCTACATTGAATCTTTCACTCATAACTTTCTCATCCTTCCTTTTCTTATCTTTTTATTAGTAAAACTAAAAAATGGCGTCCAAGTATATACTTATACAAATATATAAATGGAACGCCTTTGTTCTACCTTATTTAATTAGCGACAGTCTGCTGTCTTTAAATAAAATAACTCATATTATATAAATTTGCAAGTGCTTTTTTTAAAATTATTTAAAAAATTAAGCCTGCATGAAATATGAGTGTTAAAATGCCTATTCTGAAGCGGATACAGATGCTTCAGAAGATGTCCCATTATCTAACTTAGATTCTCCAACATATGTACCGGATACAATAACACGCTGCTTAGAATCGTCTGTACAGGTTGAAAATGTGACAACCTGTGTTGCGTTGGAAACATCGACACCAGTGTCATATAGAGATTCGGCCTTAACGACTTTAGCGTATTCGCGAAGCCCTGTTAAATTACTGAAGTTAAAAGTAAATGTATTACTTACCGGGTCAGTAACATATACTGTGAAAATCTTGTATTTACGGATTACATCCTCTGTATAAATATAAAAAACATCATTACCTTCTGTCTGGTAGAAACCAGAATTCTTATATCTGGCAAGAGTGCCAAACATGGCTCCGGAGCCCATATTGTGTCCATAGATAAGAACATGGCTGGCATTAAGACCATCCTTGATTCTGTAATCAACGAACAGGCATCCGTTGCGATTGTATGTCTTATCAAATGTATGAGTAAGATAAAAGTCATTATCGGTTGTCTGGGCAACAGGAAGCCTTATATCAACCGATGGAACATAAAGAAAACCAAGACCATCCGAATTAATGTCAAGCAATGCCTGATGATTGTACACAAATGGAATTGTTACCTCAGGTGCTTCATCATCATCAATTGTAATATTAACCGGTGTATCATCAAGGACATCGCCTTCAATATTATTATAAATGTCGTTGCCCTTCTTGTATTCAAGAAGGATAGATACAAGCTTGACTGCTGCAAATACAAAAATGCAGGCACATATGATTAAAATAATACGGCTGATGATGTTAGACTGCTTTTTCTTTTTTTCTTTAGCATCAAAAGCGGCATCCGCTTCGTCTGGTTCTGTTTCAGGTGAAGCAGATGTAATAAAATCATCATCTTCATCTGTCTTTAAGTTACCCATAATAATCTCCAATCATCATCAAGCTTTTCCTGCTGAACCGAAAAGATTAATCTTCTCACGAACAGTTTCTTTAATTGCTTCACAGCCTGGAGCCAGAAGCTTTCTAGGATCAAATCCCTTTCCTTCAAGGTCTTTGCCTGCTTCAATATATTTTCTTGTTGCATCAGCAAATGAAAGCTGGCATTCTGTATTAACATTAATCTTAGAAACTCCAAGAGAGATTGCCTTCTGAATCATATCTGCAGGAATACCTGTACCACCATGAAGAACTAATGGCATATCACCAATCTTTTCCTTAACGGCTGCAAGTGTCTCAAAGCTTAATCCTGGCCAGTTAGCTGGATACTTTCCATGAATGTTACCAATACCTGCTGCAAGCATGTCTACACCAAGATCTGCAATAGCTTTACATTCATCAGGGTCTGCACATTCACCCATTCCGATAACGCCATCTTCTTCGCCGCCTATTGAACCAACTTCTGCCTCAATAGAAAGACCAAGATTGTGAGCTACATTAACAAGCTCTGTTGTCTTCTTGATATTCTCATCAATTGGATAATGAGAACCGTCAAACATAATAGATGTGAAGCCTGCTTTGATACATTTGTAGCATCCTTCGTATGTTCCGTGGTCAAGATGAAGAGCAACAGGAACAGTGATTCCAAGAGACTTGTCCATAGCCTTAACCATGGCTGCAACTGTCTCGAAGCCTGTCATATACTTACCAGCACCCTCAGATACACCAAGGATTACAGGAGCATTCATCTCCTGTGCAGTAAGGAGAATAGACTTAGTCCATTCAAGGTTATTGATGTTGAACTGTCCGACAGCATATTTGCCGGCAAGAGCTTTGTCTAACATTTCTTTAGCTGAAACTAACATATTTCTTTACCTCCATTGCACGATTTTGCATGACAACATTATATCTCATATCATTAAAAATGAAAAGAAATATTTAACTGATATTTATGTATAAATATAAATAAATATGATGTATAATGCATTTTGTATATTGAATTTAATTAGGAAAGGAGATTGGCATGGATTATTTATCATTTTTTATCAACAAGATAAGTCTTGAAGTAGATTTTTACAATAATGAAGCTTATGCCGGAAATAGTATATTGCCATTTATGGGATTTATGATGTTTCTGATAGGTCTGGTTGTTGTTATTGTAGGAGCTGCAACATATTTTACGGCTAAAAATAATTTCAATATATTTTATGATATGAGAGATGTAAGAATTACATATGATGAACAGATGATGCCTGACGATGAGAAGGCAAGAAGAGATAATGAGAAGTTAAAAAAGGATAAGAAGAGAGGACAGATTGTAATGATAGTTGGAGCTGTTCTTATAGTTGTTTCGTTCATTATGTTATAATAATCTGCAAAGTAAAACACCGTCTGCCGGAGTAGCAGACGGTGAAAGAGGGAGGAGAGCTGTTTATTAACAACTCGATTTATGAAAAACATATAGTAGAAAATGTCTTGTTCTTATGATTGAATTATATTGAACAAAAGTGAAGAAACAATGTGCATAGTGTTAAATCTTATTGAATTAGATATGAACAAAATATGAACGAATGTGGATTAAGGAGGGGAATATGCCAACAATTTACAAATGCCCTGGGTGTGGTGCTGCTATGGAGTTTGACAGTGTCACACAGAAATTAGGCTGTCCGTCATGTGGAATGCAGATTGATGTGCGGGAATATGAACAGAAATATTCACAGAACAGTACACAGGGAGAATATGACAAAGAGATGAAGATGTACCATTGTAATACATGTGGTGCAGAGCTTGTGGCAGATGAATATACATCGGCAACATTTTGTTCATTCTGTGGTAATCCGACACTTGTGGAGGACAGACTTAGAGGTGAATTCAAGCCATCAACAATTATACCATTTAAGATTAACAAGGATAAAGCAGTAGAGATTTACAAAAACTGGTGTAAGAAAGGACCACTCACACCATCTGCTTTATCAAGAAATTCAACAATTGAGAAAATAAGCGGACTGTATGTACCTTACTGGCTGTATGATTATTGGGCACAGACTGATATGCATGCTAATGCAGAAAGGGTCAGGACAACAAGAAAAGGTGATACAGAGTATATATACACAGATCATTTTCAGGTGTTCAGAAATATATCTGCAAAGTTTGAGAAGATTCCGGCTGATGCATCTGAAAAAATGCCTGATGATGCGATGGATAAGTTAGAGCCATTTAACTATAACGAATTAACTGCATTTTCAATGCCATATCTGTCAGGATATCTTTCAGAAAGATATAATTATATGGCAGACCAGATACAGGAGAGAGCTACGAGAAGAGCTGACAAATATATAACAGATATTGCAATGTCAACAATTACCGGTTATTCATCTGTTAATATAATTCACAATGACATAACAATGCGTCCAACAGGAAGCCAGTATGCATTATTTCCGGTATGGGTACTTAATTACAGGTTTAACAAGAAGAATTTCCAGTTCATGCTTAACGGACAGACAGGAAAGATAGTTGCAGACAGACCGATAAGCGGAAAGAAAGCATTTGGCTTCGGAGCGGGAATATTCATCGTTACACTTATCATTACTATGTTTGGAGGGCTTTTGTTCATATGATGAAGATTAATAAGAAGATAAAGGCTTTCATGAGCATAATTATGGCATGTTTTATGTGTGTGGGAGTGTTGTTAAGTATTAAGACTGATGTGTATGCAGATTCATCAAAGGAATATGTATATGACAATGCAGGAATTCTTACTTCTGATGAGGTTAGTAAACTAAAGAGCCAGTGTAAGAAAGCATCTGAGGATTCAGAGTGCGATATAGTTATTATCACAACTAATATAGGACATGATGGCAGTACGATGGACAGTTATCTTAAGAAATTCCTTGATGATAACGGATATTCGCAGAATGCCGTAATATATGGTGTTGATATGAAATCAAGAGCCGACAGAATGTATACACAGGGAAAGGCAAAGACTGATATATCACAGGGTACAATTGACGACATAAGAGAAGCATGTGAGGAGAAGCTTTCGGATAAGGCTTATTACAAAGCATTTTCTAAGTATGTCAAGAATATGAATATGTGTATGACTACAAGCATAGTCAAGAAACTTACATACAAAATGTGGATTAAGCTTCTCATTGCATCAGGAGTCGCTGTAGCAGCCGTTCTAACAATGATGCATAATGCCAAGGCAAGAATGACTGTAAGCAGCACAGAATATACGAAAGACCATAACTTTAAGGTTAATGACAGAAGAGACGTGTTCATTAATACAACAGTTGTTACAAGACATATTGAGCATAACAATAGCAGCGGAAGCAGCGGCGGAGGCGGCGGAAACAGTGGTTCTGGCGGACATTTCTAGACAATAACCAGATAATAAAGGCGGGTACAGCAATTAACTGTATCCGCCTTTTTAATGTCAATGAATGAACTTTAATTATAACTTCTCTGGTTCTGGATATTCCTCTCCAAATGTCTCAACAGTAACAGTCTTCATAACCTGTGGTTTTCTAGGTCTGTCGCTGTAATCTGTGTCTACGCCTGCAATCTTGTCAAGAACATCTTCACCCTCGATAAGCTTACCAAAAGCAGCGTAATCTCCGTCAAGATGTGGAGCGTTCTGGTGCATGATAAAGAACTGTGAGCCTGCAGAATCAGGTCTCATAGAACGAGCCATTGAAAGAACACCTCTTGTATGCTTTAAATCGTTCTTGAATCCGTTAGATGCGAATTCGCCCTTGATAGAGTAGCCAGGACCACCCATACCTGTTCCTTCAGGGTCACCACCCTGAATCATAAAACCTGCGATTACTCTGTGGAATATAAGTCCGTCATAGAATCTCTTCTGAACAAGATTAACGAAATTATTAACTGATGTAGGCGCGATTTCCGGATAAAGCTCAGCTTTCATCACATCGCCGTTTTCCATTGTAAATGTAACTATTGGATTAGCCATATTATTCCTCCTGAAATTCATTAAATTGCCCGCTTGTCTGCATGAGCAAAATGTGATGTAATTAATTCTAAATACTACAGTATAAAAAGTCAAATTAAAACTTTAGAAACAATTATAAAGAGGCATATATGAGAAAATGTATTGATATGGACGAAGGAAGAGAAATAATAATTAGTGATAAAGATACGTTAAAACCGGATGGGACACTGGAGATTCCTGATATAGGGCTTGGAGAAGCATACTTTGGAAAAGCCTCATATGTTGTATATGATGAGGAAGATATTGATGACGACCTGTTAAAACTTGTATGTGCCAGAAAATACAATGAGCCGCTTGTGATTGCAGAGACGGAGAGGTTTATTATACGGGAGATGACAGTTGGGGATTTGCCACATTTATACGAATTATATCAGACACTTTCAGACTGCCCGTATGTTGAGCCATTATATGAATATGAGGATGAGAAAGCATTTACAATAAAATACATTGAGAGTATGTATGGCTTCTTCGGGTACGGTCTGTGGCTTGTGTTTGAAAAGAAAACAGGTGAACTTGTGGGAAGGGCAGGCATTGAAAACCGCAGCATAGACGGACAGAATTGTCAGGAACTTGGGTATCTTGTGAAAAAAGGCTGGCAGGGAAAGCATGTGGCATGGGAAGTTATGAACCATATAGTTGATATTGCTAAGGACTGGTTCGGTTTAGAAAAATTGTATATATGCACAGTGAAAACAAATAACCCGTCCATACAGCTTGCATTGAAACTAGGGTTCACATTGTATGCAGGCGATACAGACGGGATGAATATATATAGAAAAGTTCTGTGATATCAAGGCTTTTCCATATTGAATACAAATCTTATAAAGTTGGCGGCATTCTCAGAATACTTGGATGTTGATATGATGCCGTAGCAAGGCTGCTTCATATTAAGGTCACTGCCTTTGATAACAGGGGCTTCAGAAATATCAACAGCTATAGGAAATGATTCTCCTGATGAATTAGTGTAATAAATAATATAATCAGAAAGTTCATTAAGTTCTTCTGTTGAGAACAGGTCTCTTAAATCCCAGAAGAATATATTACGATCAGTACAGAAATAATCGATATATTCTTTTTCAGATAGATATCCGTCAAGAGTATTGGTTGATGCATAGGTATATATTCTGTTGGCTGTTACGGCAGCTTCCTGATCCATTTCCTTTTCTACAAGTGAAAATGTATATGATATATCAACCTGTTCTTTTTTACCGTCAATACCAAGATAATCTGTAAGACCTGTAGTAAGAGCGTCCGTATCATCATCATATCCGGTTATTCTACCGTCTAGAACCGCTATAAAACAGACGGTGTCGTAATTGTTTCTTATAATAGAATAAGTAAGGGAACCTGCAAAAAGTATGGCAAGCAGAATGCCAATAATAGGAATTTTGTAGTAGCTCCAGATGTATTCAATCTTTCCGGAAAATGTAAGCTCTTTTAACTTCTTACGCTGTTCCTTTACTTCATCGTGTATGTTGTTGCCTTTAGCCATAAATTCTCCTTAAATTAATCGTAAGATAGCATACAGTTTAACACATATATAAACTCAAAAAAACAGCTTTTATAAACATTTAAGAAATATATTTGAAATTTTCTTTGATTTTTATGTAAGGTTTTGTATAATCATAGTGTTTAAGCAAAAAAAGGGGTATATAATTATGAATGGATTTGGATTAGATGGTAAATTATTTAAAGGTCTTACAAAAGCAGGAGATTTTATTATATTAGCAGTTATTACAGTATTATTCTGTGTTCCGGTTATTACAATCGGAGCAGCGCTTACAGCAGCATTTTATTCTGGCATTAAGCTTGTAAGGGATGAAGAAAGCTATGTATATAAGGATTTCTGGAAATCATTCAAGATGAATTTCGCGCAGGGATTTTTATTAGAGCTTATACATGTTGTAATTGGTTTCCTTCTTTTCGTTGATTTAAGAGCCAGTGCCCAGTGGGGATTTGTACAGGGCTCTCAGGCTGGTGTTATATTTGTATTTGTTGTAGTTGGTGTTATGGCGGTATGGGCAGCAGTTATGCTGTATTCATTTTCAATGCTGTCAAGATATGACAATAATATAATAGTGACATTAAAAAATGCTCTTATAATAAGTGTACATCATCTTCCACAGACTATTATTATGTTAATAGCTACTGTGGGACTTACATATTTTTCATGTCTTTATTTCACAGCATTTATTGTAACTATACCATTGATTCTGTATGTTGATTCATATATTTTCTCAAGCATATTCAAACAGCTTGAAAAGGAATCTGTTCCATCAGTACAGGAGGCAGGAACAGAAGAAGATACTAATGAGGATAAAGAAGAGGAAGAATAACAATGGTTTTTCAAGTATCTTGGATTTATTTGTGAAATATCACGATTTATAACAGGTGTTCCAAAGATAATACCTCAGGTATTACTTCTACGCGGGACAGAATAGATGAATTGAAGACGATAAGCAAATAACTAAAAAAGAGGCCGGGGTCGCAGGCTGGGTAGTTTCCTGCGGCCCCGATTTATATATCTGTACGGTTATGGGATACAGATACCGAAAGTTATATACAAAAAAGAGATAACGGTCAGAACATCAATCCTGACTGTTATCTCCGTTGATAACAAAATAATATTATAATTACAATGCGTCTGTTCCGCGTTCACCAGTACGGATTCTTATGGCATCATATACATCATATACGAAAATCTTACCATCTCCGTATTCACCGGTATTAATCTGGTCAATAACCTGATCGATGATTGCTTCATAAGTTTCATCAGATACAATAGATTCAACTTTTACTTTAGGAAGCAGATTGCCACCGAAATCAACACCATTATATACCTGCTTGTGACCTCTCTGGCTTCCATATCCCATGATGTTAGATATCATGAGACCATGAGCACCATTACTATTAAGGATGTTCTTTAAATCATCCAGTCTTTCAGGTCTGATAATAATCTCTAATTTCTTCATAGATAATATCCTTTCGTACTGACGACATTATTAAAACACTGTAAAGATTAAAAGTCAACGCTATTCAGGTATAAACGAATAATGTTAATCTTATAACTGTAATTATAAAAAAATGTTAAGCAATTAATCCTCATATAGCTGCTTGCTTGTAGAAAAAACAGAAAAACAATAATATATGGTAATTACTATTATAAGAGCTTCAACAAGTATTGAGTAAACAGTTGTTGATGCTTTAAAAGCAAAATAGTGGATAAAAATTCCTGCTGACAGTAAAAGCCATGTTATCTGATAATTCCTTGTTACAGCATTCTTTTCCTGTATACGGGCTTCCATTATAAGAGCTTCAGTGTAGTAATAAGTGAAATAGATTGCAAATACGACACTTATACCGATTGCTATTGAATACATTGTTTCAGGTGATGAAGGCCAGTCACGCGATATGAGATACTGGGAAAGCACAGCACTGATAAGTCCGGCAACAGAAAGAATCATGCCTTTCTTAAATCTTGAGTTGAGTGATTTTAAATCCTTCATGCCAATAAATATTAAAATATATCCCACAATGTCATTAGTGATATCAATGTGTACTGAACCGATTGATATCCAGAATCTTGTACAAATCAGGAAAATGCCAATAAGCACGAATAATGAGTTCTTTTTGTTCATATTATTAATGTACTCCTTAATATAAAATCTTTGTTGATGAATATATGTTCTTATTCTAAGTTAATATGTAAAAGAGGTCAACGGAAAAGGGGGGATTTATAAAAATTTAATAGGGATTACTGGATTTTTTTGAAAATTTTTTTAAAAAGTGCTTGCATTCCTAAAAACATTCATGTATAATACAGCATGTCGTCACGATATTGGGCTTTCGCCAAGTGGTAAGGCACTGGATTCTGATTCCAGCATTTCGGGGGTTCGAATCCCTCAAGCCCAGCTAGAAACCTCTCGTAGTCATACGGGAGGTTTTTTTGTGCGAGTAGCGATGAGAATAAATGTAGAAAGGCAACAGCCATACTTGCACTGAAATTATTATGAAAGGGCTGGTGAAGCTGCCAGCATAGGTGTTGTTATGATAGAGTTAGGAAAAACACAGTGTCTTAACATTGTAAAGGTAACAGATTTCGGAGTATATCTTGGAACAGAAGAAGATAAAGTCCTTCTTCCTAAAAAACAGGTTCCAGATGATGTTGAAGTGGGAGATGCTCTCACTGTATTTGTTTACAGGGATTCAAGCGACAGACTTATTGCAACTACTAATAAGCCAAAGATTCAGCTTGGAGAACTTAAGCGACTTAAAGTATCACAGGTTACAGGTATTGGCGCATTTCTTGACTGGGGACTTGAAAAAGACCTGCTCATGCCATACAAGGAACAGACAACACATGTATCAGAAGGCTCAGAGTATCTTGTTGCTCTCTATATAGATAAGAGTGGAAGACTTGCAGCCACTATGAGAATTAACAAATATCTTGAAAAGTCAGAAACACTTGTAAAAGACAGTGCGGTTACAGGTACTATAATAGGAATAACTCCAGATTACAGAGCGTATGTTGCAGTTGAAGATAAGTACGACGCATTTATTCCTATGTCAGAAGTATTTGAGCCACTTAGTGTCGGTGAGGTTATTCACGGACGTGTTTCAAGAGTAAGAGAAGATGGAAAACTTGTTATAAGCCTTAAGCAGAAGGCTTATATCCAGATGGACGAGGATTCAGTCCAGATATATGATACTATAGTAAAGAAGGGTGGCAGTCTTGGATTTACAGACAAGGCAGACCCTGAGATTATCAAGAAACATTTTAATATGAGTAAAAATGCTTTCAAGAGAGCTGTAGGAAGGCTTCTCAAGGAAGGAAAAATTGAGATAACACAGGATTCAATAATTCTAAAAAAATAGTTCTATGAAAATTAGCTTCTTTAATGAATATCTTGAATGAATATGACGATTGCGGTACAATATATTCAATGCGTTTGTAACGTAAAATATGTTGAAATAAGGAGATTATTATGCAGAAAGTAATCAGTACAGACAAGGCACCAAGTGCAATAGGACCATATTCACAGGCAATTGAGATTAACAATATGGTATATACATCAGGAGTTATCCCTGTAATACCAGCTACAGGCGAGATAGCGGAAGGCGGAGTTGAGGCTCAGGCTGAGCAGGCATTTCAGAACCTCTGCAATCTTGTTGAGGCTTCAGGTTCTAAGGTGGAGAATATTGTTAAGACAACAGTATTTATTAAAGAAATGAATGATTTTGGTAAGATTAATGAAATCTACAAGAAATATTTTAAGGAGCCATTTCCAGCGCGTTCATGCGTAGAAGTTGCTAGACTTCCTAAGGATGTTCTTCTTGAAGTGGAAGCAATTGCATGGAAGTAAGAAAAGTTAATGGCTTCTTTATTATATTTGTAATAGGTTATATTGGATTATCTGTTGTGTGTGCATCGATTATGGGATATGCACAGAATGCAGGTATCGCTGTGCCTGACTGGATTCAGTATGTTATGTCAGAAGGGATAATTCTGCTTATTGCAATTATATATATGATTGTTCAAAAGATAGACCCTATTACGGAGATTCCATACAAAAGAATAGGCATTGTTGATGTGATTCTTTCGCTTGTTGCAGGATATTGTCTTATTCCGGCAGTATTATTAATAAGTAATCTTAGCATGTTGTTTTCAACCAATTATCTTGAGGAGGGAACAACAACACTGCTTACATATCCATTTGCAATGCAGGTTATATTGCTCGCAGTTATTCCGCCGCTTGTAGAAGAACTGATATTTCGTGGAATATTCTTTGGTTCATACAGAAAAGCCGGAATGACAGGCGCGGCACTAATGAGCGGATTATTATTCGGATGTTTTCATCTTAATATTAATCAGGCATTGTATGCATTTGTTATGGGAATTGTGTTTGCATATATGGTTGAGGCTACAGGTTCCTTGTGGTCGTCAGTTATTGCACATTTTGCAGTTAATACATATTCAATAGGAATTGTACAGCTTCTGAAGATGGCAGGCATGTATACCTCAGATGGCCAGTTATCGGGAGTGGCTGAAGGCGAAGCAGAACTTGCGGCGTCTACGGGTACTCTTGCAACAGTAATCCAGATGATTATACTTGCTGTTGTGGCTGCCGCATTTATGATGCTTGCAATTGTATGCATTAAGACTATGGCAAAAAGACATGGCAATCTTGAGAAAATCAGATTCAGTGGAATCAGATTATCTCATATAAAGAATTATTTTACGGCTCCGGTTGTTGTGGGAATTGTAATATGCGTGATGTATATGATAACCCTGGAATTAGCTGGTACCCTATAGATGCGATTGAGTAGGCATATTGCATTAGTGATGTTTGCAGATAAAAGCCTGATAAATTTGTACAATTTATACATAAGCGGACTTGCTATGGTAAATTTGCAAAAAAAACGCGGAAAAGATTTGTAAAAATGTCATGTGGTAAAAAAGTCCTATATAGTGTATTATAATCACATCAAAAGCGCAAAGGCGCATTTATATTAGGAGGATATTTAATAATGGCAAGTTTATCGCTTAAGAATGTTTGTAAAGTATATCCTAACGGTTTCGTAGCTGTTAAGGATTTTAATCTTGAAATTGCTGATCAGGAGTTCATCATCTTCGTTGGACCTTCAGGATGTGGTAAGTCTACTACACTTCGTATGATCGCAGGTCTTGAGGAAATCAGCTCAGGTGAGTTATGGATCGGTGATAAGATGGTTAACGATGTAGAGCCTAAGGACAGAGATATCGCTATGGTATTCCAGAACTACGCTCTTTATCCACATATGTCAGTATATGATAACATGGCTTTCGGTCTTAAGTTAAGAAAAGTTCCTAAGGCAGAGATCGACAAGGCTGTACATGAAGCTGCTAAGATTCTTGATATCGAGCACCTTCTTGATCGTAAGCCAAAGGCTCTTTCAGGTGGTCAGAGACAGAGAGTTGCTATGGGACGTGCTATCGTTCGTAGCCCTAAGGTATTCCTTATGGATGAGCCTCTTTCAAACCTTGATGCTAAGTTAAGAGTACAGATGCGTGTTGAGATTTCTAAGCTTCACCAGAGATTACAGACAACTATCATCTACGTAACACATGACCAGACAGAGGCTATGACACTTGGTACAAGAATCGTAGTTCTTAAGGATGGTATCATTCAGCAGGTAGATACACCTCAGAACCTTTACAATACACCTAACAACATCTTCGTTGCTGGATTCATCGGATCACCTCAGATGAACCTTATCGACGCAGAAGTTAAGGCTAACGGTTCACAGGTTGACCTTGTACTTTCTGATACAGTTACAATTACTCTTCCAGTTGAGAAGAGCAAGAAGCTTATCGATGGCAACTATGTTGGTAAGACAGTTGTAGTTGGTATCCGTCCAGAGGATGTTAAGGATGATGCAGAATTCATCGCTAAGAATGCAGATTCTAAGTTCACAGCTACAGTTAAGGTTTATGAGTTACTTGGTGCAGAAGTTAACCTTCACTATGAAATCGGTGATGTAACATGCACAGCTAAGGTAAATCCTCGTACAACAGCTAGACCAGGTGATGAAGTAACATTTGCTATGGATGTTGAGAGACTTCATGTATTTGATAAGGAAACAGAAATCGTTATCACACACTAATTATTAAATTAATCTTAATTATGAAGGGAAAATGCAATAAATTTGCATTTTCCCTTTTTTTTTTTGTCGTTTTGCTTTACAATAAGATAGAATATGTACGAATAAAAGGTAAGTGGTAGACAGAAAGGGATAACAATGATATCTAATAGAATTTTACAGACAACTGTAGATGGACTTAAGGCTATTTCACGAGTGGATTTGTGCATTGTGGATGCAGATAAGAATGTTGCAGCCAAGACTTTTGATAATGTTTCAGAATGCCTTGCGGATGCGATTAGCTTTATTGATTCGCCAGCAGAAAGTCAGGCAGTTAATGGTTTTCAGTTTTTTAAGGTTGAAGATGATGGCAATCTTGAATATATAATCATGGCAAGAGGAACAAGTGATGATGTATATATGGTTGGAAAGCTTACTGCATTCCAGATACAGAATTTACTTGTGGCATATAAGGAAAGATTTGATAAGGATAACTTTATCAAGAATCTTCTTCTTGATAATCTTCTTCGAGTTGATATGTATACAAGAGCAGAGAAACTTCATATTGAAACTGATGTTAAGAGAGTTGTATATATTATTGAGACTAAGCACGAAAAGGATACTAATGCTTTAGAGACAGTAAGAACTCTTTTTGCTAATAAAACAAGAGATTTCATTACAGCAGTTGACGAGAAGAGTATAATTCTTGTTAAGGAAGTTAAGGGTAATGAATCATATGAAGAACTTGACAAGACAGCAGATGTTATAATTGATATGTTAAGCACTGAGGCGATGAGTGCGGCACATGTTGCTTATGGTACAATTGTTAATGATATAAGAGAGGTTTCAAGATCTTACAAGGAAGCTAAGATGGCACTTGATGTTGGAAAGATTTTCTACAGCAACAAGAATGTTGTTGCTTACAACAGATTAGGAATAGGCCGTCTTATATATCAGCTTCCTATACCATTATGTCAGATGTTCATTAAGGAGATATTTGAAGGAAAGGCTCCTGATGATTTTGATGATGAGACTCTGTCAACAATTAACAAGTTCTTTGAGAACAGCCTTAATGTTTCAGAGACATCAAGACAGCTTTACATTCACAGAAATACACTTGTTTACAGACTCGATAAGATACAGAAGATAACCGGACTTGACCTCAGAGTGTTTGATGATGCAATAACATTTAAGATTGCTCTTATGGTAGTTAAGTACATGAAGTATATGGAAAGTAAAGATACATTTTAGTGATTTTTGGAGGAAATGATACATGATAATCATGGAAGATGTTACGAAGACATATTCCACTGGCGTTGCTGCGCTTAACGGAATTAATCTTCACATCCAGAAAGGTGAATTCGTATTTATAGTAGGTAAGAGTGGTTCAGGTAAGTCGACTCTTATCAAACTATTACTTAAGGAATTAGATCCTACATCAGGTAAGATATATGTTAATAAGAAATATCTCAACAAGATAACAAGAAAGAAGCTTCCATATCTTAGAAGAGATATTGGTGTAGTATTCCAGGATTTCCGTCTGTTACCAGACAGAAACGTATATGAGAATATCGCATTTGCACAGAAGGTAGTAGAAGCTCCTAACAGAAAGATTAAGTCAAGAGTACTTGCAATGCTTTCTATGGTAGGACTTCTTGACAAATACAAGGCTTTTCCTAATGAGTTATCAGGTGGTGAGCAGCAGAGAATCGCAATTGCAAGAGCGCTGGTTAACAAGCCGGCTATATTGTTGTGCGACGAGCCAACAGGTAACCTTGATCCTGCCAATTCTAATGAAATCATGAAGATTCTTAATCAGGTTAATAAGCAGGGAACAACAGTACTTGTAGTTACCCATAATATGGAGATAGTTCAGCAGATGAAGAAGAGAACTATTACTATGAGTGAAGGAAAGATTATCAGCGATCAGGAAAAGGGTGGTTATTTCTATGAAGATTAGGTCATTAGCATATCATATTAAAGATGGATTTAAGAATATCCATCGTAATAAGATGTTCTCACTGGCATCAATAGCAACAATTACAGCATGTATATTCCTTTTTGGAGTATTTTATTCTATAGTGGTTAATTTTCAGTATATGATTAAGAAGGCTGAGACAGAGGTATGTGTAACAGTTTTCTTTGATGAAAATCTTAGCGAGACAGATATTAAGAAACTTGGAGATGATATAAGCAAAAGAGAAGAAGTATCAAGAGTTGAGTATGTATCTGCAGAACAGGCGTGGGAAAATTTTAAGGGGGATTATTTCAAGGATTATCCAGAGCTTGCATATGGATTTCAGGATGATAACCCTTTAGCAAATTCAGCTTCTTATGAAGTGTATCTTAAGGATGCAAGCAATCAGGGTACACTGGTTAAGTACCTTGAGAATAAGGATGGAATAAGACAGGTTAACCGTTCAGAGGTTACAGCAAGCGGACTTGCCAGTGCAGCAAGACTTGTAAGTTATGTTGCAGTTGCGGTAATCGTTGTTCTTCTTGCGGTATCTATATTCCTTATTACTAATACAATCGTCATTGGTATTACAGTACGAAAAGATGAGATATCAATCATGAAATATATAGGAGCAACGGATGCATTTGTTAATGCGCCATTCTTCGTAGAAGGTATCGTTATAGGACTTATAGGTGCTGTTATTCCGGTAGCAATATTGAGATATATTTATGGTGGAGTTGTTAATTTTGTTCTTGGAAAATTCTCTGTTTTACAGAATATATTAGCATTTATGCCAGCATCAGAAGTATTTGAGGTACTTATTCCGGTAGCAGTTATTCTTGGAATTGGTATTGGTCTTATAGGAAGTTTCTTTGCTGTAAGAAAGCATGCCGATGTATAGTTTCGGATAGTTTTTGGGGGCTTTTGCAAACGGATGCAGAAGTCCCTGTTTGTTTTTAGAAAACATTTTAATTATGGTAAAGGAGTGGCTGTATGGAGAAAGCACTGTTTCGGAACAATTTAATAAAGAAAATAACAGCGGCACTCATGATTGTAATGCTGCTTATACCGTATTGTTTTGCACAGGTTACATTTGGAGATAATAAGTCGGATCTGAAGAATGCCCAGAACCAGCAGAATGATATACAGAATAAAAAGAAAGAAACAGAAGACAAGATTGCACAGCTTAAGTCGCAGAGTTCAGATCTTACATCTCTTATTCAGGGTCTTGATGCCCAGATGGGAGAATTATCAGCGTCATTAGATGACATTAATACGCAGATTGCAACATTAGAAGCTGAGATAGAGGAGACACAGGCAAAGCTTGAGCAGGCAGAGGCTGATAAGGAAAGCCAGTATGAGGCTATGAAGCTTCGAATCCAATTTATGTATGAGCATAACGATTATACATATGTTGAGGTGCTTTTATCATCACAGAGTATGGCGGATATGCTTAATAAATTTGAGTATATTAATAAGATATCAGAGTATGACAGACAGATGCTCGAGGAATATCAGTCGACGATTAATCTCATATCATCTTCTAAAGTAAAGCTTGAAGAAGATAAAGAGACTCTGACTGCCAGCCAGGAGGCACTTCAGGCACAGGTTGATGCGCTGGAGGTTGTTCAGAATGAGAAGACTGCCCAGCTGAATGCTTTGAGTAAGAATACAGCTAATCAGGTGGCTTATAAGAAACAGCTCGAAGCTGACGAGAAGAAGCTTGATGCAGAGATTGCTTCTATAACAGCTAAGATTAAGGCTGAGGAGGCAAGCGGAGTTACTCCGTCTAACAGATATGATGGCGGAACTTTCAAATGGCCAACAACAAGTACAAGAATAACTTCTCCATATGGAGATACATCTGACAGAACTTCACCGCATAAAGGTGTGGATATTGGAGCAGTCAGAGCAGGCGTTTCAGGAGATCCTGTATATGCGGCTTATGACGGTGAAGTTGTTTTTGCACACAGACAGAGCGAATATTACTCAACAGCGGGTAATTTTGTGATGATTTATCATGGTAATGGACTGTATACGAGATACCTGCATCTTGATAGTTTAAATGTATCAGTAGGAGCCAAGGTGACGAAGGGACAGAAGATTGGTGTTATGGGGAATACAGGTAATTCATTTGGAGCACATCTGCATTTTGATGTAAGGCTCAATGATTCATATGTTAATCCTATGCCATATTTTAATAAATAATTTAACTTAACAGTAACAGGAGGACTCAATGGAATATGATAATAACAGACCTTTTTCTTCGGAAGGGGCCGCACAGGAACGAAAGAGAAAACAAGCTTTAGGCAAAGGCGTTATTATTGGTGTTGTGGCAACACTGCTGGTTGTGATACTGGCGTTGTCATGCGTATTCATGGGACTTATAAGAAGTGGTAATCTTCATATTGGAATTGATGGACGTATATATGTCCAGGATGTTGGAACAAGTGATAATGAAGGAATCGGAACTAAGGTTGAAAGTAAGCTGAATGCTCTGGATTCGTTGCTTGGAGATGGATTTTACTTTGATGATGTAGATGATGAAAAGGCTGCAGACAACATTTTTAAGGCATATCTTGCTGCATATGGTGATAAATATACGGTTTATTATACGCCTGAAGAATATAAGTCAATGATGGAGTCAACATCAGGTTCTTTCTATGGAATTGGTGCGGTATGCCAGAAGGCTGACGACGGTTCAATACTTATATCAGAAGCATATGAGGATGCACCGGCATATAAGGCTGGTATCAGAAATGGAGATAAGGTAACAGAGGTTAATGGTGAGGATATTACAGGAATGGATCTTTCTGTAGCAGTTGCTCTTATTAAGGGTGAGAAGGGAACGGATGTTAACCTTACTGTTATGAGAAATGGCGAGAAGCTGAGCTTCACAGTTACAAGAGACAAGATTGATATTAAGACTGTTTCATCAGAGGTTCTTGAGAATAATATTGGATATATCTACATTTCGCAGTTTGATGATGTTACAACAGAGCAGTTTAAATCGGCTGTTGATGACCTTCAGAAGAAGGGAATTACAGGACTTGTAATTGATATAAGAAATAATCCTGGCGGAGTTCTTAATACTGTAGTGGATATGCTTGATTATATTCTTCCTAATGGACTTATAGTGTATACAGAGACTAAGTCGGGTAAGAGACAGGAATATTCAGGTTCTGATAATCATGAGCTTAATATTCCGATGGCAGTTTTGGTAAATGGCAACAGTGCAAGTGCATCTGAGATATTTGCTGGTGCAATGCAGGATTATGATAAGGCACAGATAATCGGAACACAGACATTTGGTAAGGGCATTGTGCAGACAATCCGTCCGCTTACTGATGGAAGTGCGGTTAAGTATACAATTGCCAAATATTTTACTCCTAAGGGACAGGATATTCACGGCAAGGGAGTGACACCTGACAGTATTGTGGAGCTTCCGGATGATGCGACTGAAGATGTGCAGTTGAAGGCAGCAGTTGATTATCTCAATGGAAAAATGAGTGTCAGCGCGGCAGAATAACGAATATAGAAGTATGGAATAAAGTACAGGACAAATCGAATGTTTGTTCTGTACTTTTTGACTGTTATATTGTATAATGAGAAAAATGCATTTCAATAAGGAGGGATTATGGACAGATTTGTATTACATTCGGATTTTAAGCCGATGGGCGACCAGCCACAGGCTATTGAAGCACTTACAAAGGGCTTTGAGGAAGGCAATCAGTTTGAGACTCTTGTTGGTGTAACCGGTTCTGGTAAAACATTTACAATGGCGAACATTATACAGAATGTTCAGAAACCTACACTTATTATAAGCCATAATAAGACACTGGCGGCACAGTTGTATGGGGAGATGAAGGAGTTCTTTCCAGAGAATGCGGTTGAGTACTTTGTCTCCTATTATGATTATTACCAGCCTGAGGCCTATGTACCTCAGAGTGACACTTATATTGCGAAGGATTCATCTATTAATGATGAGATTGATAAATTAAGACATTCGGCAACAGCTGCGCTTTCCGAAAGAAATGATGTTATTATCGTAGCTTCAGTTTCATGTATATATGGATTAGGTGCACCGGTTGATTATAAGAACATGGTTATTTCGCTTCGTCCGGGAATGGAGAAGGACAGGGATGATTGCATAAGGAAGCTTATTGATATCCAGTATGTAAGGAATGACCAGGATTTTAAGCGAGGAACTTTCAGGGTAAGAGGCGATGTTGTTGAAGTGTATCCTTCTTCTTCATCAGGTGACGCCATAAGAGTTGAATTCTTTGGTGATGAAGTGGACAGAATAAGTGAGATAGATTCCCTTACAGGCGAGGTTAAAGGCATTCTTGAACATATTGCGATATTCCCTAATTCTCATTATGTTGTTGAGAAGGAGAAAATGGACGCTGCGATTGAGAATATCAAGGCAGAGCTTGCCGAGAGAGTGAAGTATTTCAAGAGTGAGGATAAGCTTCTAGAGGCACAGAGAATTGAAGAGAGAACGAATTTTGATATAGAGATGATGCAGGAGACAGGTTTCTGTTCAGGAATAGAAAATTATTCAAGACATCTGGCAGGACTTCCGGCAGGGTGTCCTCCGTATACACTGATGGATTATTTTCCAGATGATTTCCTTATTATTGTGGATGAGTCGCATATCACTATTCCGCAGATTCGAGGCATGTATGCAGGCGACCAGTCAAGAAAGACTACGCTTGTAGACTATGGATTCAGACTGCCATCTGCGAAGGACAACAGACCACTTAATTTCAGCGAGTTTGAGAGCAAGATTTCACAGATGCTTTTTGTATCAGCAACACCAAGCACTTACGAGGCAGAGCATGAGCTTATGAGAACCGAGCAGGTTATCAGACCTACCGGACTTCTTGACCCGGAGATAACGGTTAAGCCGATTGAAGGCCAGATTGATGACCTTATATCAGAGATTAATAAGGAAACTGCCAAGAAGAACAAGGTGCTTGTCACTACACTTACCAAGAGAATGGCGGAGGACCTTACAGATTATCTTAAAGAGGCAGGAATCAGGGTTAAGTATCTTCATGCAGATATTGATACGCTTGAGCGTCAGAAGATTATAAGAGATATGCGTCTTGATGGATTTGATGTTCTTGTTGGAATCAATCTGCTGCGAGAAGGTCTGGATATTCCTGAAATCAGCCTTGTTGCAATACTTGATGCTGATAAGGAAGGCTTCTTAAGAACAGAGACATCGCTTATACAGACGATTGGTCGAGCTGCGAGAAATGCAGAGGGACATGTTATCATGTATGCAGACAAGATTACTGAATCTATGGAAAAGGCTATTTCAGAGACTGAACGAAGAAGAAAGATTCAGCAGGAGTATAATGATGAGCATGGAATTACTCCACAGACAATCAAGAAAGCGGTAAGAGATCTGATAAGCATAAGCAAGGCAGCAGAGCCGGGTGACGCTTCCGGAAAGCTTAAGGTTGATTATGAATCTATGAGCATCAAAGAGCTTGAGAAGGTTAAGACGCAGGTTGAGAAGAACATGCGTAAGGCCGCAGCAGAGCTTAACTTTGAGGAGGCAGCACAGCTTCGTGACAAGATGATTGAGATTAATAAATATATTTATGAAGGAAAAAAACATGGCTGATAGTAAGTTAAAGAAAGAGATAGAAAGAGGCAGTTATAAGAATTGTATAAGGATAAAGGGTGCCAGAGAGCATAATCTTAAGGGAATAGACGTTGATATTCCAAGAGACAAGCTTGTTGTGCTTACAGGACTTTCAGGTTCGGGAAAGTCGAGTCTGGCATTTGATACAATATATGCAGAAGGTCAGAGAAGGTATATGGAATCACTGTCTTCATATGCAAGACAGTTCCTGGGACAGATGGAAAAGCCTGATGTTGACAGTATTGAAGGACTTTCACCGGCTATTTCTATAGACCAGAAGTCAACTAACAGGAATCCACGTTCTACAGTAGGAACTGTTACAGAGATATATGATTATTTCCGACTTCTCTATGCAAGAATTGGTATTCCGCATTGTCCAAAATGTGGACGGGAAATCAACAAACAGACAGTTGACCAGATGGTTGATGTTATTATGGCGCTTCCTGAGAGAACTAAGATTCAGATTCTTGCACCTGTTGTCCGTGGACGAAAGGGTGAACATGTAAAGCTTTTTGAACAGGCAAAGAAGAGCGGATTTGTGCGTGTTATTGCTGATGGAAGCATGTATGAGCTGACAGATGAGATTAAGCTTGATAAGAATAAGAAGCATAATATTGAGATTGTTGTAGACAGACTTTCTGTAAGAGACGGAATCCAGAAACGACTTACCGATTCTATTGAGACAGCTCTTAAGCTTGCTGAAGGCCTTATGACTGTAGATGTTATTGACGGAGAGACACTTAATTTCAGCCAGAGCTTTTCATGCCCAGACTGTGGCATAAGTATTGATGAGGTTGAGCCAAGAAGCTTTTCGTTCAACAATCCATTTGGCGCATGCCCTGACTGTTTCGGACTTGGTTATACTATGAAGTTTGATGCAGAGCTGCTTATACCTGATGAAAGTCTCAGCATTGATGAAGGCGCTATTGTTGGAATGGGCTGGCAGTCATCTAAGGACGAGGGAAGCTTCAGCAGGGCAGTTCTTGATGCACTTGCAGAGGAATATGGATTTTCATTAAAGACACCATTCAAGGATTATCCTGATGATATTAAGGATATTATTATCAATGGTACTAAGGGACATTCTGTAAAGGTTAAATATAAAGGCCAGCGCGGAGAGGGTGTATATGATGTCGCATTTGAAGGTCTTATTAAGAATATGGAGAGAAGATACAGAGAGACATATTCTGATAATACTAAGCAGCAGTATGAGGAATTTATGAGAATAAGACCTTGTTCTGCCTGTCATGGACAGAGACTTAAGCCGTCTTCACTTGCTGTTACTATTGCAGATAAGAACATATATGAGATTACTAACATGTCTATTATAAAGCTTCAGGAATTCCTTGAGAATATGAAGCTTTCAGAGAGACAGCTGTTTATTGGTGCAGAGATTCTTAAGGAAATCAAGGCGAGAATTAAGTTCCTTGTAGATGTAGGGCTTGATTATCTGGCACTTTCGCGTGCCACAGGAACTCTGTCAGGCGGTGAAGCGCAGAGAATCAGGCTTGCTACACAGATTGGTTCAGGTCTTGTAGGAGTTGCTTATATTCTTGATGAGCCAAGTATCGGACTTCACCAGAGGGATAATGACAAGCTGCTTGGAACTCTGACACATTTGCGCGATCTTGGTAACTCAGTTATTGTCGTTGAACATGATGAGGATACTATGTTTGCAGCCGATTATATTGTGGATATCGGACCAGGCGCAGGAAGAAATGGTGGAGAAGTTGTCGCAACAGGAACTGCTGCGGACATTATGGCGTGCAAGGACTCACTTACAGGCGCATATCTGTCAGGAAGAATCAAGATACCTGTACCGGCAGAGCGTAGAAAGCCTGCTGGCTGGATTAAGGTAAGAGGCGCAAGGGAGAATAATCTTAAGAATATTGATGTAGATATTCCGCTTGGAGTTGTCACATGCGTAACAGGTGTGTCAGGCTCAGGCAAGAGTTCACTTGTTAATGAGATTCTTTACAAGCACCTTGCAAAGTCGCTTAACAGGGCGAGATGTATTGCAGGCGACCATGATGGAATTGACGGAATAGAGCAGCTTGACAAGGTTATTAACATTGACCAGTCACCAATCGGACGAACACCAAGGTCTAATCCGGCAACCTATACAGGTGTATTTGACATGATAAGAGACCTGTTTGCAACGACTAAGGACGCGAAGGAGCGAGGATATACGAAGGGCAGATTCAGCTTTAATGTTAAAGGTGGAAGATGTGAGGCATGTTCAGGCGACGGTATTATCAAGATAGAGATGCATTTCCTGCCGGATGTGTATGTACCTTGTGAAGTCTGCGAGGGTAAGCGTTACAACAGAGAAACTCTTGAAGTAAAATACAAGGATAAGAGCATATATGATGTTCTTGACATGACTATTGAGGATGCAGTTGATTTCTTTGAAAATGTGCCAAGTATAAGAAGAAAGATTGAGACTCTCAACGAGGTTGGCTTGTCTTACGTCAAGCTTGGACAACCATCAACTGAGCTTTCAGGTGGTGAGGCACAGAGAATCAAGCTTGCAACAGAGCTTTCAAGAAGAAGCACAGGAAAGACTATATATATTCTTGATGAGCCTACAACCGGACTGCATTTTGCCGATGTCCACAAGCTTGTCAATATCCTTCACAGGCTTGCAGAGGGTGGCAACACTGTAGTTGTTATTGAACATAATCTTGATGTTATTAAGACAGCAGATTATATTATAGATATGGGACCAGAGGGTGGCGACCGCGGCGGAACTGTTATTGCCAAGGGAACGCCTGAGGAGATTGTTAAGGTTAAGAAGTCTTATACCGGACAGTATGTTAAGAAGTATCTGGAAGAGAAGTAAGATTAAGAAGTGAATGAACGTATATCTGGGAAGTGTATGCAAGGGATGTCGGTTTGATATTTTGGGGAGTAGAATGGAGGCAGTTATGATAAAAGGGATTATCTTTGATATGGACGGAGTTATGATTGATACGGAAAATCAATCTAATCTTGGCTGGCTGTGGGCAGCTTCCCAGAAAAATGTAGAGATGCCATTATGGCTTATCGACAGTTTTAAAGGTGCACCGGCAAAGCTTAGTCAGAGCTTTTTTGATGATTATTATCATGGAGAGCAGGATTACTGGGAAATGCGGACAATGCGCACAGACCATGTTTACAAAATCAGGGAGACAGAGGAAGTTCCGGTTAAGCCGGGGCTTCATATGCTGCTTGATTATATTAAGGATAATGGACTCAAATGTGCTGTTGCAACTTCAACACAGAAATCAAGTGCTGAAAAGAGTCTTCACAGAATAGGAGCATGGGATTATCTTTCTGGTGTTGTATATGGAGATGAGGTTGAGCATGGAAAGCCTGAGCCGGACATATTCTTAAGGGCAGCAGGCTTTATCGGATGTGAACCATCAGAATGTGTAGTCATTGAGGACAGTATTAATGGCATTAAAGCAGGATATGCAGCAGGCATGAAGGTGATTCATATACCTGATACTATTGAGATTAACGATGACATCCGAAGACTGACTTCAGTTGTGTGCCATTCTTTATCTGATGTGCCTGATATTATAGACACATGGAATGAGGGAAAGGTTGCTGATGTTGAAGGTTATTATGAAAATGCCAAGATAAACCGTGTGTATGTTGACAGAGTGCATGTTAAGAAAGCATTTGCAGAATACACAGCAGCTTATAATGCAGATGACCCTAAGATTAAATTAAAAATTGACCACACTTACAGAGTTGCAGCTTTGTGCGAAAGAATTGCAAAGGCAGCTGGAATGTGTGCCTATGATGTTGAGCTGGCATGGTTATCCGGAATGCTTCATGATGTTGGAAGATTTGAACAGATAAAGCGTTATAACACATTTTCAGATGCGGACTCTGTTGACCATGCAAAATTCGGTGCAGACCTGTTGTTCAAAGATGGTCTTATCAGTACTTTTCTTAATGGAATGGTCAAATGTACAGGCTACAAGCCAGGAGCATTAGAGAATCGATATAGTTCTGATGGAGTATTTCTGTATGACAGATTGAATAAATCGGACATGGAAATGCTTGAACTGGCAATAAGGTGTCACAATATGTACAGAATTCCGCAGGGACTTAATAGCCGCGAGCAGGCATTCTGCAATGTGCTTCGTGACGCTGATAAGGTTGATATATTTAAGGTTAATATTGATACTCCGCTTGAAGAAATATATAACACTACGACTGAAGAACTGATGAAGAGTGATATTACAGATGAAGTGTTAGAAGCGTTTGATGAGGAACACTGTATACTCAAAGCAATAAGACGCACACCGGCTGATACTGTTATTGGTCATGTATCACTTGCTTATGAGCTTGTGTATGATGAGAGCGTGCGGATTACTGTGGAACAGGGCTATCTTGCAAAGCTTATGCATTTTCATTCTGATAATGAGGAGACCAACAGAAAGATGGCGATGGTCAGAGAGAAGATGGATTCTTATGTGAAGAAGAGAATTGGGGAGAATTAAGGCTTGTCATAAGTGGCAAGTTTAACTATAATGTATATATAAATACACAAGATTGGAGATTGATCATGGATCAGGAGAAAGTTATTGTCATTGACTTCGGTGGTCAGTACAACCAGCTGGTTGCGCGCCGTGTCCGTGAATGTAATGTATATTGTGAGATCTATTCTTACAAGACAGACCTGGCGCAGATTAAGGCCATGAACCCTAAAGGAATTATCCTTACGGGTGGTCCTAACAGCTGTTATGAAGATGGCGCGCCAACATGTACTAAAGAACTTTTCGAACTTGGTGTACCTGTACTTGGTCTTTGCTATGGCGCACAGCTTATGCAGCATGTGCTTGGTGGCAAGGTTGAGAAGGCACCAGTAAGAGAGTATGGAAAGACAGAAACATTTGTAGATAAGAGCAGCGCTTTATTCTCAGATGTCTCAGAGAAAACTATTGTGTGGATGAGCCATTTTGATTACATCTCACAGATTGCACCAGGATTCAAGATTGTTGCCCACACAGCAGACTGCCCAGTTGCAGCAGCAGAGTGTACAGAGAAGAATCTTTATGCAATCCAGTTCCACCCAGAGGTTCTTCATACTCAGGAAGGAACTAAGATGCTTCACAACTTTGTTCGTGGAGTATGCGGATGTGCCGGAACATGGAAGATGGATGCATTTGTTGAGAATACAATTAAGGAAATCCGAGAGAAGGTTGGCAGTGGCAAGGTTTTACTTGCTCTTTCAGGTGGTGTTGATTCATCTGTTGCAGCCGGACTTCTTTCAAGAGCTATTGGAAAGCAGCTTACATGCGTATTCGTAGACCACGGTCTTCTCCGTAAAGATGAAGGCGATGAAGTTGAGAGCGTATTTGGACCAGAAGGACAGTTCGACCTTAACTTTATAAGAGTTAATGCACAGGAAAGATATTACTCTAAGCTTGCAGGCGTTACTGAGCCAGAAGCTAAGAGAAAGATTATAGGGGAAGAGTTTATCCGTGTATTTGAGGAAGAAGCCAAGAAAATTGGTGCAGTTGACTTCCTTGCACAGGGAACTATATATCCAGACGTTGTAGAGAGCGGACTTGGCGGTGAATCAGCCGTAATCAAGTCTCACCACAATGTAGGAGGACTTCCTGATTTCGTTGACTTCAAGGAAATCATTGAGCCACTCCGCAACCTTTTCAAAGATGAGGTTCGTAAGGCTGGTCTTGAGCTTGGAATACCAGAACATCTTGTATTCCGTCAGCCATTCCCAGGCCCGGGACTTGGAATCAGAATTATCGGCGAGGTAACAGCTGATAAGGTTCGTATCGTTCAGGACGCTGACTTTATCTACCGTTCAGAGGTTGACAAGGCCGTAGCTGAGTACAAGAAAGCTAACGGCAAGGCTCCAGCATGGATGCCAAACCAGTATTTCGCAGCCCTCACTAACATGCGTTCTGTTGGTGTTATGGGTGACGAAAGAACTTACGATTATGCGGTTGCACTTCGTGCAGTCAACACAATTGATTTCATGACAGCAGAGAGTGCAGAGATTCCATTCGAGGTTCTCCAGACAGTCATGAGCAGAATTATTAATGAGGTAAGGGGAGTTAACAGAGTATTCTATGATCTGACTAGCAAACCACCTGGAACGATTGAGTTTGAATAATCCAAACAATTTTACAAAGCCAGTATTTATGCGGGTTACAAACAAATTTGTTTAGTGATTGACAACAAAATGGCAACATTTTGCGATTATTCAAAAGATAAAATTTTTATTTCATAACGTATATAAAGAAACCTTACTGATTTTCAGAAGTAAAAAAACTGAATATCGGTAAGGTTTTTCTTTTCTCTTCTTTTATTTTTCTTTTTTAGTCAATTCTTTTATGAGGTAATCACTCAGCTCCTGAGATGGTACCTTGGCACGTTTCTGGTAAGTATCCAGTTCCGGGTACTTATATCTCCATTCATCATATTCTTCCTTGCTGATTTCACCGTTTTCCAGTTTGTCAGCTTGTTCCATCCATGCACGAAACATTTCATCGACAGATGAGCCGGGAGCAGATATGGAAGAGTCAAGGCAGAGATGAGGTTGTCCATCTACATTTTTTACCTTCAGACCATACATATCTTCCAGTGCAAATAGTGTATGCATCAGACCTATGTGAGTATCAATATCTGGAACTGTTAAGGCATGAGTATTGATATCAAAGATCTGAGACATTTGTTTTACAAGATCAATCTTAGGAACTCTGGCTTCAGATTCATACTGAGCCATGCGGACATCTGAGGTTTTTCCTTTGAATCCCAGTTGTTCTCCGAGTTGTTTTTGTGTCATGCCTTTGCGGTTGCGAAAATATTTGATACGTTGTCCGATTGCCATTTTTGTTTGCCTCCTTATAGTGGTCATTCGTGTTGCCATAATTAATTGTGATAGAAGATAAAACAATTCTGTTTAGATTCAGTATAGCATGAGCAATTTCGGATAGCAAGAAGAACTTAAACAAAAGAATTTAATATTCGCATAGAATCACTTGACTTAAATTAAAATGTTTAGTATCATGCAAATGTAACAACTTAAATAAATTACGTTAAGATAGAAAGGAGAGATGCGATGTGATGAACAGAACTTTTATGACCGTAGAAGAAGTTGCAGCGGAACTGGGAGTTTCCAAGTCTTATGCTTATAAGATTGTTAAACAGTTAAATGATGAATTACAGAACCTGGGTTATCTTACGGTAGCTGGCAGAGTAAACACCAATTATTTCCGCAAAAAAGTATGTTACAGCGAAGTGTAAGAGAGAGGAGAATTTGTATGAGTATTTACAAAGATAATGTCACTGGGAAGTGGCGAGTGGTTTATCGGTATACCGACTGGACAGGGAAAACGAAACAGACTTCAAAACGAGGATTTCCTACGAAGCGAGAAGCGCAGATGTGGGAACACGAACAAATGTTAAAGCATGATGCAAAACTGGATATGACTTTCGCAAGTTTTTATGAAATTTATGTAGAAGATAAAAAGGAACGAATCCGGGATAACACATGGGGAACTAAGAATAATATTGCCAGAACAAAAATTCTTCCATACTTTGGGGAGAGAAAGATTGCAGAAATTGAACCAAAAGATGTGATTGCATGGCAGAATCATTTGCTTGCATTTAAGAGAGCGAATGGAAAAGGGTATTCTGCTTCATATCTGCGGAAAATTCACAGCCAGTTAAGTGCCATTTTCAATCATGCAGTTGATTTTTATCATTTGCCTTCTAATCCGGCACAGAAAGCTGGAAATATAGCAATAGAGGAATATAAGGAAATGTTGTTCTGGACGAAAGAAGAGTATTTGAAATTTGCAGATGTGATGATGGATAAACCAGTTTCTTACTACGCTTTTGAAATGCTTTACTGGTGTGGTATCCGTGAAGGAGAGTTGCTTGCCCTGACACCAGCGGATTTTGACTTTACAACGCATACACTGCGAATTAACAAATCATATCAAAGATTAAACCGGGAAGATGTGATTACTCCACCAAAGACATTTAAAAGTAACAGATTTATCAAGATGCCACAATTTATATGTGATGAGATGCAGGATTATATGGGAATGCTTTACAGTCTGAAGGAAGACGAAAGAATTTTCACAATTTCCAAATCTTATCTGCATCATGAAATGAACAGAGGATCAAAAGTGTCTGGGGTAAAGCGAATTCGTGTGCATGATTTGCGACATTCCCATGTATCGTTATTGATCAATATGGGATTTACGGTATTGGCAATCGCAGACCGAATGGGACATGAGAGCATTGATATCACTTACCGATATGCACACCTGTTTCCAAGTGAGCAGACGCAGATGGCAGAACAACTGGATATTGAAAGGATGGAAAAATCAAATGGAGAAAAATCTGGACAGTAAAGGAAGATGGAGAAACAAAATCGTAGCATTCCGGGTATCACCGGAAGAAGCAGAGCAGATTGATGCATGTGTCCGATTGTCAGGACTTAGCAAGCAGGACTATATCACAAAACGATTAACTGATCGGAAAATTGTGGTACAGGGAAATCCAAGAGTGTATAAGGCATTGCGAAATCAGATGGCAGAGATTTATGAAGAATTGAAACGTCTGGAAAAATGCAGTGAGGAAAACGAAGATCTGCTGAGTACCCTGAGATTGGTCGCAGAGACATTGCATGGATTGAAAGGGGAAAATGAATGACAGCAAAAGAAAAAATGACTGCTCCGATTGCATCTGTTGGCGCAGATGTGGAACAGCCATTAGAAAATTTAAAAACCAACCAAAGTATAGCAGATTTGCCCGGTAAGGGCAATCTGCAAGCCACAAATAATGCGGAAAATACAGCAAAATCAGCAAATAAAAAGAATCAAGATGATCTGGAAACAGTTTCCATGATGGAATTATATGATACTGCATATCCACCAAAACTGCCGATTATAGATGGACTTCTGTATAACGGAACTTACCTGTTTGTCGGTTCACCGAAAATTGGAAAATCATTTTTCATGGCACAGATCGGGTATCACATCAGTAAAGGACTTCCATTGTGGGGCTTTTCAGTCAGACAGGGAACGGTTCTGTATCTGGCATTGGAAGATGATTATGCAAGGCTGCAAAAACGGTTATCACAGATGTTTGGAATGGAAGGCAGTGAGAATTTTTATTTCGCTACAAAATCAAAATCGCTCAATGACGGACTGGAAAGACAGCTTGTAACATTTGTGACGGAGCATAAAGATGCAAGACTGATTATCATTGATACTCTTCAGAAGGTTCGAGAGGTCGGTGGAGATAAATTCAGTTATGCCAGCGATTACGAGATTGTAACAAAGCTGAAAGCATTCAGTGATAAATATAGCATCTGTTTTCTGGTTGTGCATCATACAAGGAAAATGGAATCTTCCGATAGTTTTGATATGATTTCTGGCACGAATGGATTGCTTGGAGCTGCGGATGGAGCATTCGTCATGCAGAAAGAAAAACGGACAGATAATAAGGCAGTTCTGGAAGTGGCAGGGCGTGACCAGCAGGATCAGAAACTGTGGTTGAACTTTAATCGGGAGAGATGTGTCTGGGAACTTACCAAGACAGAAACAGAACTTTGGAAAGAACCAGAAGATCCAGTGTTGGAAAAAATCAAAGAATTTGTAACAGAAACTATGCCAGAGTGGGTAGGAACAGCAACAGAGCTTGTGGAAGTATTGCAGGTGGAAATGCAGCCGAACGCATTATCACGAAAATTAAATGTCAGCCTGGAACGACTGATTCTGGAATATGGAATCCAGTATAAAACAGAGCGGGGACACGATGGAAGAAAAATTAGATTGACCTTTGTTGGAAAACAAGCGTGACGATATGTGACGGTTGTGACGGTATTTTATATAGCGTGACGGTAGTGAAAATATCGTCACTATCGTCACGACCGTCACGGAAAGGAGAAACATGGAAAGAAAATCACAGGTACAGATACCCAAAGATTTATTACTGGCATTGTTCCAGTATCATCTTGCCGGGAACGAGGAATATCTGCCGGAGATAGAAAAAGCATTGATGGAAAAATTAGACAGTATGGTAAAACGTCAGTTATATACAACATTCAAAACAGCACCAACCGAGGAAGAACGGGAAAAGGCAAGACAAGAGTACTTGGATAAGTGCGGAATGCATGAGGACTTTCGTTGGTAAGGATTCTGCTTGATGACCTTATGACAGGAGCGTGCCACGCACCTGTAGATAGCAAACAAAGAGAAAGTCTGTAAGGTGTAGCCGGTAGTTGATTGGCGAAGAAAAAACTTTTCAAAAGGGAGCCCTGATTCAGGGCGTCCCTGCGGAAATGATAAATAAAGGGAGAATGACACCATGGGAGAAGGAAGATTAGGTTACAACAGTTATAACAAAAGATATGGATTATTGTCATCAGACTTATGGATTGATCCAGGATTTCACTGCGGAGAATGTCTGGAAGTTCTAGTTGATGATCAGTGGGTAAAGACACGAATGGAAATGAATCTGGCGAGAGAATGGTATTTGGTTGGAACACCGTATTGCGGAGATCTGGAGTATGTACGGGCAAGGATACCGGAATAAAGCAGACAGATAGAGAAATAGCCGATTGGTTGTTAGTGATAAAAATAAGCCCGGATACGGGCAGAAAAAGAGGGCGGATACGCCCAAAATGAAAAGCGAAAGCCAAGTTGTGGTAGATGTAAGAAGCATCTCACAAAGCCCTCGGCGTTTGAGAGCGAAATACACCCATCGCACAAATCAAAGATTTGTACTCAGGATATTTCGCCCTGCCGGGAGCTGTTCCGCCGACAGGCGGATAATTCGTAAACGGATGCCGATGCATCCACTCACAAATGATATGGCAGAATTTATTTTGCCGAAGACAAGGAGGGAGTGCCTATCGGAAGAAATTCATTTATTCAAATGACAAAAATAAGCAATGTAAAAGGCAGAATCACTTATATATCCAGTCACGCAAAACAGGAAAACCTCTATGCAGTTTATGAAACCACAGAACGGAAATTTTGGCGGGAACTTGCAAAATGTAATCAGGAAGAATTTGCAAAAAGTGGAACAGAAGGAAAATGTATTGAGGCAAGAGAATTGATTATTGCTTTGCCAGAGAGTTTCGCAGAATATCAGCCGGATAGATTGCTACAGCTTTTTACAAATCATTTTAAACAGAATTATGGAACAGAGTGTATTGCTGCTTTGCACCACAATAAAAGAAAGACCAATTATCACATTCATTTGATATTTGCAGAACGGAAACTACTGGATGAACCAATCATTAAGACTGCCAACAGAAATATGTTTTATGATGAAAATGGAAAACATGTCCGAACCAAGAAAGAAATATTAGGAGAAGATGGCGAGATCCGAGAAGGCTGTAGTATTGTGAAGAAAGGAGAAGTCTATGAGAAGAAGTTGTTTACTGCGAAAGATGAACGCTTCAAGAGTAATTCGTTTCTGGATGAGGTAAAGCATTCTTATACAGATTTAATCAATATTTATGTGCAGGACGAGAGTCAGAAGTTGCAGGTGTTTGAGCGTGGCAGTGTGTATCTTGCAACAAAGAAAATCGGCAAAAATAATCCAAAAGCACAGGAAATAGAAGCGGATAACCAAAAACGCCAGGAATGGAACAGAGCTGTTGATATGGCATTGATTAGTGGAGTGCCGGAACCGAAGATAATGGAAGTGAAGCGGAAAGAAATCATGGAGCCGATCAGGGAATCAATTGCCCGGCGTGGAAACAGACCACGATTATTTTCCAGAATTGTAACAGTGGCTGTTGAGGCATTGGAGTTTTTGATAGCAAGTGTGCTGTTTAAGAAACCAAGGGAAGTGCCAAACCAGACAGAGCAAACGGAAACTGAACACCCAGAGCATGTTGCTGAAAATAGAATGGCAGCAGTCAAAGCAACAAAAGAAGAAGAGTCAAAACCGGAACAACCTAAAATGACAAGGCTTGCATCAAAGTATCCGAAACTATTTAAAGTGAATAAAGAACTGGAAGATCAAAACGATGCAATTCAACAGAAACAAAAACAGCTTTCTGCAAAGAAGAAAGAACTGTCAGAGGTCACGGGATGGTTTAAAGGGAGAAAGAAAAAAGAATTGCAGAAAGAAATTGATGAACTGAAAAGCCAGATCAGAGATATGAAAGAGTACCTTCCGAGGATTGTGCAGAAGATCGGTTATAGAAGTGTACAGGATTTTTTAAAAGATTTTAAGGCTTCTCAAACTGAGTATAGCGAGTATCGAACTGCAATAGCAAAATGGAAGAAAGAAACTGGCAAAGAGCCAGTAGCACATGGTATTAGAGCAAAACTGGCAGAAAAGAAACAAGAAATACAGAATGAACAGAAAAATAAACAGCATACCCGTAGTCAGAACAAAGATCGGGGAGCAAGATAGGAGGACAATCATGGAGAAACACATTATGGGAGAAAACGGAATCAGTTACACTTTAGAAGAGGACGGTCTGTACTATCCAGACCTATACCTCCCAGAAGTGACAGAATATCCGATTGGAAAGTATGGAATATTGAGAAAATCATACTTGAAAGAGCATCGGAAAGGATTATATCTGGAACTGATACTTGCTGGGAAGTTGAATGAGCATTTGCATCAGGTTGACGAGGAATGTAATCAGATGATGGACAGACTGGTGGAGCAGATGAAAGAAAAGCAGGGAGTGACGGGAGAACTGAAGATGCAGAATCAGATGGAATGGGTTGGAAAAATGAATAATATCCGGGCTTGTGCGGAGGAGATTGTGATTCATGCGATTATAATCAATTAGATTTAAAGAGATAGCGTTTAATTCAGAAATATAAAAAAATAGATGTTATATCTAAAAAAATAGATATAGCATCTATTTTTATGGACGCATTGTTGACGGAGGAAAGAAATAATGTTATACTAACAGAACGTATATTCGAAAGATAAAGAGAGAGGTAAAAGATGGCAATTTCATATAACGGACTGTGGAAAATTCTAATTGATAATGGAATGAAAAAAGGGGATTTAAAACGAAGAACAGGGATTAGTAGTGGAACTATTGCTAAAATGACTAATGGGGAAGCAGTAACTTTGACAGTTTTAGAAAAGATATGTAATGAATTTAATTGTGATATTGGTGATTTGGTTGAAATTGACACTTTTAAAGAGAAAAAAGTAGGGGAGGAAAAGGATGGAAAACGATAGATTACTTAAACTTGTAGAAGCTTATCAGAAACACTTTAAACAATACAACAGACCAGATTACAATGAGACAGAAGTTCGTAATGATTTTGTGAATCCATTTTTTGAAATATTAGGATGGGATGTGCAAAACAAAAAGAATTTGCCGCAACATTTAAGAGAAGTAAAACATGAAGCATCGGTTTTTGTAGAAGAAAATGGTAAACAAGTAAAAAAGAAGCCTGATTATGAATTTCATGTGGGATCTACACCATACTTTTTTTTAGAAACTAAAAAACCTAATGTAGATATTATGGCAAGTAAAGAAGCGGCATTTCAAACTAGACGATATGGTTGGAATGGAAATCTTGAAATATCTGTATTATCGAATTTTACGGATTTGGTTATCTATGATACATCAGTAAGACCGAATGAGAATGATAAACCTTCAGTTGCGCAAGTTGCTCATTTCCATTTTACAGAATATGTAGATAAATTTGATGAGATATCTAGATTGCTTTCATATGAGACTGTAGTTTCAGGAGCCTTTGAAAAAACCTTTGAAAATATATCTAGTTCATTAAAGAAAGAACCATTTGATAAATATTTTTTATCACAAATAAAAGAATGGAGATTGGTATTAAGCGAGGATATTGTTAAAAATAATTCTACGATTAATCAGGAAACATTAAACATTTTTGTTCAGAAATTGATTAACCGAATTGTATTTTTGAGAATATGTGAAGATAGGGAATTAGAAAAATATGAAAGCCTTAAAAATATAGGTACATATGCAGAGCTGAAAAAGGTATTTACAGCGGCAGATAAAAAGTATGATTCTGGTTTATTTGAACTGATTGATGGGGAACAATTTGAAATATCTGATAGTATACTTGTGGATATTTTTAAAGAATTGTATTATCCAAATAGTTGCTACGAGTTTAGCATAGTTGATCCATTTATTATCGGTCAAATTTATGAATTATTTTTGGAAGAAGAAATAGTAATTAAAGATGGAATTGTGGTTGCAGAAAGAAAACCAGAGATTGTGGATTCTCAGGGCGTAGTAAATACGCCTAAAAATATTGCAGATATTATTGTGAAAACCACATTGACGCCATTATTTTCTGATGAAAAATTTACGGAATGGGATAGCTATAGAATAGCAGATATTTGCTGTGGTTCCGGAAACTTTTTGCTTTCTGCATATGAATTTATTATAAATCGTTATATTGAATATTATATGAAAAATTGTTTAGATATGGCGATACAAAAAGGATTACTTATTAGTGATGTAGGAAATAACTTTAAGTTGTCATATGAAAAAAAGAGAGAGATTTTACAGAATAATATATGGGGAGTAGATATTGATATTTTGGCGGTAGAAGTTGCTAAGTTTAGTTTGCTTATAAAACTTATAGAAGATAGCTCTCTATATGAAATGGAAAGTTTTGTAAAAAACAATAACTGTCGGATTTTACCTAGTTTAGATAACAATATTAAAAATGGCAATAGTCTTGTAGACGAAAAATACATAGAGTTTAACTCTAATATATTGAATGATCCGGAAATGGTTGAAAAAATTAAAATATTCAATTGGGAAAACGAATTTGAAGGAGAAAAATTCGATGCAATTGTAGGAAATCCTCCATATATTCGGGTTCAGAATATGGTGCATTTTTCTGAAAATGAATATGAATATTATAAATCTGAAGTTTCAAAATATGAAACGGCAAAATCAGATTTATTGGATAAATATTTTTTATTTATGGAAAAAGGACTGCAATTATTGAAACCAAAAGGGAAAATGGGATATATTATTCCGCATAAATTTATGCTTATCAAGTCTGGTGCTTCTTTACGAAAATTGTTATCAGAGAAAAAATGTGTTAAACAAATAATTCACTTTGGAACAGAACAGGTTTTTAAGGGAAGAAGTACGTATACGTGCTTATTATTTGTTGAAAAAAATGAGAGGAAGACATTTGAGATTGGTTTTGTTAAAGATATTAATAAATTTTATGCAACAGAATCAGCTGAAATGAAAGAATATCCTATCGAGTATCTTAGTGCAGCACCTTGGACTTTTTTATCCAATGAAATAGTGCGAACTTTGGAAAAGAAGAAAGGGAAATGTCAGTCGTTAGATTCATTAGCTGATATTTTTGTAGGTTTGCAAACAAGTGCAGATCCAATATATATTATTGAACCAAAATCAGAGGAAAAAGGGATTATAAAATTTATTGATTGCAACGGAAGAAAACAAGAAATTGAAGCTGCAATTACTAAACCGTGTATTTATGATATGCAATTAGAAAAATATGCAAAAATTGAGGAAAATAGAAGAATTATTTTTCCGTATTATCAGAAGGGAAAGAAACAGGTATTATATTCAATAGATGAAATGAAACAATTATTCCCTAAGACATTGAAATATTTTGAATCCTTTAAAGAAGAGCTGTGTAAGCGGAGCATCAATAACATGTCAGAGAATAATTGGTATCAATTTGGTAGAAGCCAAAGTTTAAAGAGATTTGTAAAAGGTGAACATTTAGTTTGGTCAGTTTTGGCAACTCAGGGAAATTATGTATATGATAATAGAACAATTTGTTTTACCGGTGGAGGAAATGGGCCATTCTATGGATTAGAAAAGAAAGAAGATACAAAAGAATCATTGTTTTACATTCAGGCAGTACTAAATTATTGGATGATAGAAATGGTTGTAAAGAGCAAAGCAAGTAAGTTTCGAGGTGACTATTATTCACATGGAAAACAATTTGTTGCGCAGTTACCAATCTATAGAATAAACTTTGATGATTCAAATGAAGTGAAAATCCATGATACGATAGTCGATACGGTTAAGAACCTTATGGAATTAAAAAATAAGAGGGATCAACAACAGACAAAACCTCAAAAAGAAACATATAAGAGATTAATTCAAATAGAGGATAAGAAATTGGATGGGTTAATTTCAAAATTATATGGAGCTGAGAATTGTAGACGAGAGGATTTAGATGAAGAGTAAAAAAAGTTTTGATAAGCTGCGTGGGGGATATTATACCCCACAGGCTATTACGGAATTTATTTGTAAGTGGATAATAAATAAAAACACAAAAAAAATATTAGAACCCAGTTGTGGTGATGGGAATTTTTTAAAAGCTATAGTAGAAAGAATAGAAAATCTTAATTTAAATTTAGATATTACAACTGATATTACAGGAGTAGAATTATGTCTTGATGAAGCGAGAAAAGCAATGAAATACGGTACGAATGTAGAATGTCAAGATTTCTTTGCATTTTATAGAGATAAGGTTGCGGGAAAAAGTGATTATGATGCAATTGTGGGAAATCCACCATTTATCCGTTACCAAGATTTTGATGAAAAATCGAGAGAAATTGCGTTTTCCTATATGAAGGAAAATGGATTTCATCCGACGAAATTAACTAATATTTGGTTACCTTTTTTGGCCCTATCGTGTTTGGCATTAAGTGAAAATGGAAGATTAGGGATGGTCATTCCAGCAGAACTATTTCAAGTAAATTACGCAGGAGAAACGAGAGAATTTCTAGCACGATATTTTGACAGATTAACATTAATTACTTTTCAGAAATTAGTTTTTGAAGAGATTCAACAAGAAGTGATTTTGTTATTAGGAGAGAAAAAATCTGAGGATAAGGGAATTCAGGTAATTGAATTAAGTGATTTGGATGATTTAAAAGAGCTTGATCTTAATAATTTCTACAACTATGAAATAAAAGAACTTAATCATAGTACAGAAAAATGGATTAAATATTATTTGACAAACAAGGAAATAAAATTAATTAGGCGATTAAGAGAGTGTGAAAAGATACCGTTTACCACAGAGTTATTCGAAATAAATGTGGGATTAGTAAGCGGAGAAAATGCATTCTTTTTGTTGAACAGGAATACAGTTGATGAGTATCAACTTGCTAATTCGACTCGTATGGTTATCGGGAGAACAGAGCAATTAAAAGGTGTTATTTTGTCAGAACGTGATTTTAAGACATTGATTGAAAATGGGAAAAAAGTATATATGTTTATGCCTAAAAATTTGCCTTTTTCAGAACTTAGTAAAGCAGAACAAGAGTACATTAATTATGGTGTAGAACAAGGATATAATAAAGGATATAAATGCCGAATAAGAAAAAATTGGTATTGTGTTCCGCAATCTTGGGAGCCAGATGCCTTTATTTTAAGACAGGTTAATCGTTATCCGCGAATTATATTGAATCATGTAAATGCTGTAAGCACAGATACAATTCATAAAGTACGTTTCTTAGATGGAGTTAATCCTGAGTTTGTAGCAGCAGCTTTTTTAAACTCTTTTACATTGGCATTGGCAGAAATAACAGGAAGAAGTTATGGTGGTGGAGTATTAACATTTGAACCAGGAGAAATACGTCAGTTAAAAATTCCGATGAAGAATGCAGAAAAGCTAGATGTTAATAAAATAGACAAACTAATTCGAGATGACAGGATTGACGAAGTATTGGATTATACAGATCAGATATTGCTGATAGAAGGCTTAGGATTAACAAAATATGAAGTTGGTACATTAAGAAATATATGGACAAAATTAAGTGAACGTCGGATTGGAAGAAAAGAAAAAAGAATTTCGTAATATTAAAAGTTGTAATGGGGGATGTTAAATGAACAAGCTTAATATAGAGTTGACAAATTGTTTTGGAATTGACTCATTAAAACATGAATTTGATTTTGGAAAAGGCAATACATTTTCTATATATGCAAGAAATGGTCTTATGAAGACATCATTTGCAAAAACTTTTCAATTAATTCAGCAAGGAAAAAAGGAAAATATTTCAGATGCTATATTTGGTGAGCCAGGATCAGCGATAGTGCAAATTGATGGGCAAGATATAGAAAAGAAACAGGTGTTTGTTGTAAAATCTTATGAGAGTTCTTACGAATCAGATATTTCTTCATTGTTGATAAAAGGAGATATTCAAACACAGTTAAAAGATGTTTTTAAAGTTCGCACAAAATTACTGAAAGCTTTGGAAAAGGATTCTGGACTTAAAATAAAAAGAACATCTCTGGGAAAAACTGTATACGAACTGGAACCAACAATTGTGAAAGATTTTGATTTTAATGAAAAAGATATTCTTTCTAATTTAATGGAACTTGCTTCCTATGAACCAGAAATAGAATGTAGTGATATTCCGTACTCCGTAATTTTTGATGATACAGTTTTGAAAAAAATTAAAGACACGAAATTTCAAGAAGGCATACGTGATTTTATTACTTCTTCAGATGAAATATATTCTTCATTTGAATATTTGGAAAAAGGAAATCTTACGTTGCCAAAACTTAAGGATTTGAAAAAATCTTTAGTAAAAGATGCTTTTTTTGTTAAACAAAATAAAGTAATACTTTCTGGACAGGATGCTATTACTAATTCAGAAGCATTAGAACAGCACATATCAAATATTGAAACTAAAATTCAACAAACACCAGCATATAAAGCGATAGAAAATTTGCTTAATGATTCTAAGGGAATTGTATTGAAGGATATTATAGAAACTAATCCAGAAATTATAGGATTTCTTGCATTAGATAAGTTGCAGACATTGAAGAAATGTTTGTGGGAATCTTATATTAGACATAATAGTATATTGTTTGAAGAATTATGTGATAAGTATAATGACTTCTCAGAAGCGATAGATGCACTTGAAATTGACGATACGCCATGGAAAAAGGCATTAGACATATTTAATCAACGTTTTACGGTTCCGTTTATGATGAACGTTGTTAATTTGAAAGGTGCTATTATAGGAGAAAGTGTACCACAAGTTGAATTTTCGTTTAAAAAAGGAGATACTGTAAAAACAATTGATAGAAGTAAGCTTGAAAAATTAGATACGCTCAGTCAAGGGGAGAAAAGGGCACTTTATTTACTGAACATTATTTTTGATATTGAGCAGATAAAAAATACAGGGGAAGAAACATTACTTGTTATTGATGATATTGCAGATTCATTTGATTACAAAAATAAATATGCAATTATAGAGTATTTATATGAACTAGCTCAAGTATCGAATATTTATATGTTGATTTTAACCCATAATTTTGATTTTTATCGTACAGTTGCAAGTAGATTATCGGTTAATAGAAGTAATCGTCTCATTGCAGATTATTCTAATGATGTATTGAAATTAGAAGTAGAATATTATCAGGACAAACCATTCAAAAATTGGAAAAATAATCCTAAAGAAAAAGATATTTTTGCGTTACTACCATTTGTAAGGAATTTGATAGAATATGGTGTAGATCAAAATATTTCACATACAGGAGAGGATTTCTTATTCTTAACTTCTTTATTACATGAAAAACAAGATTCTCGGAGAATTACTTTTGGAGATATTGAACCGTTATATAAACATTACGCAGGAGTAACACAATTTGATGCATCGGTTGGAACTGATGTCGTAGTTTTAAGCAAGTTATATTCAGTATGTGACGATATTACAACATCTGACACTAAATTGGAAAATAAAATAGTATTATCTATTGGTATACGACATAAAGCGGAAGAGTATATAATTCAACAGATTCATAATTATACAGGCCAGCTATCATGGAGAAAAAATAAACAAAATTATAGAGGAACAAATGTGGAATTTATGAATTTTGTGCAGAATAATAGGAATCAAACTCGAGAACTTTTTAATGGATACAAACAATTTGGAGATGCTGATAAGATTAAAATACTAAATGAAGTAAATATAATGACACCAGAACATATTCACGTAAATTCATTTATGTATGAACCGATATTGGATATGGATATTGTTGAATTACATAGATTATATCACACAATAAAAAATTTGATATAAAACACTTTTGAAGAAAGGCGGTGTAAAATATATATTTGTATGATATAATTATCCATTATTGAATGGAGATGAATCACATGGCAAAGTTACAGCCAATTTCTAATATTACATTTTCGCAGAATTTACTTCAGCCATGGGGGAAGACTTGGCTTGATACTGTTTCGTCAACTGTTGGCAAGGCTAAAAATGCTAATTGTTTTGATAGAAAGCAGGCTATGGACTTTGGAAAGGCTCTTGATCCAATTGTGGGGGATGCTATTGCACAGATGCTTGGTGGCATTCCAGTGAAAGCACCATTAAGTCAAAATGCCTTATTACCGCCTGTTGCAGATTGTGTTGAGGTTGGTGATACAAGAATTATAGGCGGAGTACGTCCACAGAATTTTGATATGGCATATAGACCGGATGGGGTTCGGATTGCATATGATAGTAAAACTCTAAATGATGCGAAGAGTATAAAAAAGAATTGGCAAAATATGATTAATGATATTGCGGCTGAGGCTACAACATTACATACGCGTTTTAGATATGCGTTGGCTTTATTTTTAGTTCTTATTCCGGAACAAGCTTTAAATGACAGTCAGGCAGAAGGAATTATTCATACATTAGAGAGAATGAATGAACGTTTTGGTGTTGATGAAGAGAATCATAAGGCTGAATCAATTGCTCTTGTAGTGTGGGATGCCGTGACTGGAAGAATTAGTAACACTATACCAGATATAAACTCAAGCTTACGAATTGAAAAGTATGCGCAACGAATTGAAGAGGTTTATACGTCTAGATATAAAGGATTACCGCCACATAATTAAATACATGAAAAGTATTTATTTTGTAAATAATATAAATGGATAAGGTAGATTTATGGTTCCTTATTCAGATTTATCTGGATACATTACTTGTGGAGAAACCGTAGAAATAAATTCACTGGATGCAAGAATATGGCTTGCAATAGTACTAGAAGATGTAGAGAATTATGAGCAGGATAGTTTTGAAGATTATTCAGGACAGTTAAAACTAAGCTTTCGAAAAAAGTGTAGGGATGATGAAAATAAATTTATAGTCCATAAAAAATAAAATTGTACTATTTAATAGTGGAGGGATAATGAATGAGCGTTATTAAATCTTTTTCAGTTGGTGACGGTGATATGTTTTATATAAATCATAATTCGGATAATTTTACAACAATAGATTGTTGTTATTCAGATGATGATAATAAAGAAACAAATTTTGAAGAAATGAAACAATTAGCGAATAAAAAAGGAATTACACGTTTTATATCAACGCACCCAGATGAAGATCATATTAAAGGAATTGAAGCTTTTTCAGAAAAAGTTGGAATAGTGAACTTTTATTGTGTAGATAATCAAGCAATAAAAGAAGACGAAACAGACAACTTTAAAAAGTATTGTGAATTAAGAGATTCAGATAAAGCATATTATGTTTATGAAGGATGCAGAAGAAAATGGATGAATGTATCAAGCGATGAACGTGGATGTGCGGGAATAAATTATTTGTGGCCTATTACTTCAGATGAGGATTTTCAAGATGCGTTAGAAAAGGTAAAAGAAGGAAACGGATATAATAATATTTCTCCAATTTTTACATATTCGATTCAAAATGGTGTTGAAATCATGTGGATGGGAGATATAGAACATGATTTTCTGGAAAAGGTTAAAGATAAAATAGAATGGCCAGAAATTGACATTTTATTTGCACCGCATCATGGTAGAGACTCAGGAAAAGTTCCAGAAGATGTACTTAAAAAATTAAAACCACATATAGTAATAATCGGTGAAGCACCATCTGAATATTTGAATTATTATCCTGGATATAATACGATTACGCAAAACTCAGCCGGTGATATAGTGTTTAATTGTTCTGATGGTTATGTCGATATATATATTGAAAAAGAATCGTATAGTTATGATACGGATTTTTTGGAAAATAAATCCAAATCCGATTGTAGCTATGGACATTATTTGGGATCATTTAAAACAAAAAACGCATGAGGCTAGAGAAAAATGAACGATATAAAGGATTATAGAAATAATGAATTGAAAAATTATGTAATCGGGAATATATTACTTGTTCTTTATTTTTCTGGTATCTTTGATAATCTTTTTACGTTAGATATTAATAGTAATTTGAATATTTGGAAAACGCTTATAGAATCAGCACTTGTATCCTCAATAATATATATTTATGTTTTTTTGTTAGATTCATTAATTCCGGGTGATATTAAACAAAAGGTGGCATATTTTCATATAGGAAAATTACCAGGGTATACGATTTTTACGAAAATGAAACAAAATAATAAAGATGACCGATTTACACATGCGGATATTGTGAAAAAGTATGCTTCGATATATAGCAATATGCCTGTAGGAAAAAAGGAAAAGGAAAAATATGAAAATGCACAGTGGTATAAAATTTATAATAATTATAAAAATGAAAGTAAAATATTGATTGCAAATAGAGATTTTTTACTATCTCGAGATCTTACAATTATTACGATAATGCTGATAATTATATATTTTATACTGATAGGTTTAAAAATTATAGTATTCTCGAAAACCATTGTTACAGTTATGCTTATAGAATTAATTGTTTCAAATATTTCTATGAGAGGTAAAGCAACACGATTGGCATATAATGTTATTTCGGAAGACATATATAAATAGTTGCTTAGGTTAAATTGAAAAATTTATTATGTCAATTAAAGGTTTTTCAAGAAAAGACGTGATAAAAGGTTGTTAAATGCTTATTTAGTAGTTATAATGAAGCGGCAACAAATTGGCAACAGAAAATCAGCGAGCCAAAATAATATATGCAACAGAAATAAAATAACGGCTAAAAAGATACAAAACTTAAACAAATACATTTAAGAATATTTTTGGACTTGCCGAGTTTGAATAATTCACATATTTTTTCGCACTGCCTTTTGACATTTTTTTCGTAACATCCCTTGTCAAAAACCAGTGCCTCCCGTTTATTCAATCTTCATCCGCTTCCAGCCCAAAAGAAGAAAAATAAACCCAAAAGAACCACCAAAAACCTTGTCTCAGGAGAAATCCTGGAACAGGGTTTTTTTAATGGAAAAAAGAGAAGAGAAACCCAAAAGAAACCTTAAAAAAGGCTTAACTAAGCCAAAAACCAGGCATCAAAGGTCTGTGAAAAAAAGAAAAAGAGATTTAAAAAGTGAACAGAAAAAAAGGAGGGGCGCGGAAAGATTGTCCGAAAAAAGAATAAAAAAAGATAGTCTGTTGCAGCCGGATTATCTCGATATCCTATGGATAAAGCCTTTCCGGTTTTGACAAATGAAATTACGAAAAAAGTGTCAAAAGAGGGTGCGAAAGGACATAGTGAAAAATAAAAAAGGTATTTCCGGGAGGCCTTTTTGTGAAGAAAGATTTTTGTGAATGCTGGATTTATGCGGGTTTCCGGCTCTCGGAAATTGTTTTTGGGAAAGTGGGTTTGGGACTTGGAGATGATGACATTTGCTGAATTTGGTTTTTGGGCCTGTTTTTGGGAAAGAAGAAAGGATGCAGAAATGATAAAAAAGAATTATAAGGGACGCTGCCAGAAGCGGAAGATGAAAAAGTGCAAAGATGTGGTCAGGACATACAGCAATATCCAGTCCGCCTATGCAGAAGTTTTGGAAAGACCCTGTATATAATACTATTAGCTGAACTATATAGGCATATGTCAAAAATATTATTGACATATGCCTTTTATAGAACTATTATATAAGAAAAGCGAGAAAGGAGCAGTTTATGCCGAGACCAGTAAAATGCAGAAAAGTCTGCCATTTTC